>ENA-OPDZ01000002-OPDZ01000002.1-human-gut-metagenome-genome-assembly--contig:-NODE-2-length-133833-cov-10.545007_pt1 | contig 133833 bp, 116 predicted proteins | sample MGYA00241628_ERZ501519 | MGnify/ENA primary metagenome ERZ501519 (study PRJEB25962, sample SAMEA2042384) | human gut metagenome | biome: human gut; feature: human-associated habitat; material: faeces...
CGCGAGCTGGGTTCAGAACGTCGTGAGACAGTTCGGTCCCTATCCATCGTGGGCGTAGGATATTTGCAGGGATCTGTTCCTAGTACGAGAGGACCGGGATGGACGCACCAATTGTGCATCGGTTGTCGCGCCAGCGGCACGGCCGAGTAGCGAAGTGCGGACGGGATAAACGCTGAAAGCATCTAAGCGTGAAACCCACCCTAAGATAAGATATCCCACACGGAAGTGTATAAGACCCCTTATAGACCATGAGGAGATAGGTCGGAGGTGTAAGTGCAGTAATGCATTCAGCTGACCGATACTAATAGGTCGAAGGCTTGATCACAGAAGTTTTTTGAAGTAGGTTATGCAGTTATCCGGGTACTGACCCGAAAGAAGATTATGTACAGCCTTAGGGCTGAGATAATACCACTGCGGTGGCAATGGCGAAGAGGATCCACCTGATCTCATACCGAACTCAGAAGTTAAGCTCTTCAGCGCGGAAAGTACTTGGCTGGTGACGGCCCGGGAGGCTAAGACGCTGCCGCAACCCATTAAGGAACGATTCACAGGGAATCGTTCCTTTTTTTGTCTTCGGTTTACTTGACTTTATTCGGGAAAAAGGGTATAATAAGAAAGGTTTCTTTATGGGGATGTAATAGATTCGCCCGTTATGAAGGGGCCGCGATAAGCGTGTCGCAGGCAGATGCGTAAAAGGCAACCTTAAATTTAAACGCTAACAATAATAAATTAGCTCTCGCTGCGTAACCGCGCGAGCGTCGCCGCTGTTCGTCGTACGGCAGCCAAGCGGCGTCAGAAAGTACGGCTTAATGCGCCGGTAAGGGTTCCGTAGCCGTTGCATATTCACGGAAATACCTTCGTTTCAGCCCGTCGTCGGGCGGAGGCTCGGGGAAATCAAATCGACGACTGAACACGGAGAAAGTTGCGGAAACGCATGGCGGTACACGGGTGCAATTCCCGTCATCTCCACCATCTTTGTAGTACGAAAAAGCTACAAAACAGAAAAAGCACAAGATTTAGTAGGTCTTGTGCTTTTTTGTTACCATATCTTGTGGTTCGCGTCCTTCGCGGAATATTTGAATTTAGGAGCTGCATTTTGACCTATTTTTCAAAAAACAGGACTTGAACTGACGACTTCGTTTTAATCCCCGCCTGACACCTACAATTTAATACAAATCTTTTAAGAGAGAACAAGGATAAATGTTCTCTCTTTTTTTATGCCGTTTCGAGGGGTGATTTCCTATTTACGGTGAGAAAAATTATAATAATAACAGTAAATCGAAAGGAGTTTTCAATGAAATATAAAGATTGGTTAGACGTATGGTTTGCGAACTACATAGAGCCTTCGTCTAAAACGAAAACGTGCGAAAGATATTCGGAGATTATCGAAAAGCACTTGAAGGTAAAGTTGGGCGAGTACGAGCTTGAGGAACTCTCGCCCATAGTCATACAGAAATATATTACCGAACTTATGCAGTCGGGTAATCTGACAACCGGAAAGGGGTTAGCGGCTAATTCCGTAAACGGGATTATTACGGTTATTCAGAACTCTCTGAAACTTGCGTATACGCTCGGAGAACTGAAAGAGTACACGACAGACAAAATCAGACGACCGAAAACGAAAGAGAAAGAAGTATCCTGTTTTTCGCTTGCCGAACAGAAGAAGATAGAGCAGGCGGCGTTGTCGAATAAGAAACGGAAATTCATCGGAATCGTGATTTGCCTTTATTCGGGTTTGCGTATCGGAGAATTGCTCGCGCTTACTTGGGCAGATATTGATTTCACGAAAGGAACGCTTGCGGTGAACAAAACCTGCCACGACGGACGAGATGAAAAAGGGAATCTCTGTCGGATCACGGACTTGCCGAAAACAACTTCTTCCAAAAGAATGATTCCGCTTCCGAAGCAGTTGCTTCCCGTTCTGAAAGAATATAAAAGGAAAAGCATTTCGGAGTATGTTGTGGAATCGGAGAAGGGCGAGCCGCCTACGGTGCGATCTTATCAGAGGACCTTTGAACTTCTGCAAAAGCGTTTGCATATCGAGCGTAAAGGTTTTCATTCACTTCGGCATACGTTTGCTACACGCGCTTTGGAATGCGGAATGGACGTGAAAACATTGGCGGAGATATTGGGGCATAAAAACGCCACGGTAACGCTGAACAGATACGCCCATTCGTTTATGGAACACAAGCAGGATATGATGAATAAGCTCGGCAAAATTTTTAACTAAAAAAGCCGTCTGTTAAAGCAATAGACGGCTCAAATATTGTGTTTATTATACCATAAAACGGTAGTAAAGTCAATGTACCTTGCTTTTGTACGGTCAGAAAAATAATAAAATTCGTAAATACTCTCGATAGGTGTCCGAAGTCTATGAGTTTGTTCACCTATTGCTTTAATAGGCGAACAAAATTCTGCGAGATAATTCACCTATCGGGAGGCATTGAATTGGATATTTTTCGGGTTTCGTTTATAGGTCACAGAGTAGTGGACGAATATCGGCAAGTCGAAGAAGAACTTGACGAAGTAATCGAATTACTGCACCGTAAATATGGATTTATAGACTATAACGTAGGACGAAACGGCGAGTTTGACGAACTTGCCACACAAGCCGTCAGACGATTCCGAAGAGAATGGGAGGAGTGGTGCGAACTTACGCTTGTCGAACCGTATCCCGTGGCGAATTTGGATATTATAGAAAAGTCCTATGATAGCGTTATTATCCCGACCGATAGGAAGTGCCATTACAAAGCGGCGATAGGGGAACGCAACAAATGGCTTGCCGAGAACTGCGATATGATGATCGTCTATATCAAGCGTGATTATGGCGGTGCGTATAAATGCTATAAGTACGCACAGGAACTTGGTGTGCCGATTATGAACATAGCGGATAATATCAAGAATCAAGGCGAAATTTAGGCATCTGCAATGAGTTTGAGATGTTAGAGATAGAATGAATAAGAAACGAAATAAAGCCGCCTATTCGTGTAATAGGCGGCTTTTCCTATGCTATATTATACCATAAAAAAGAAGAAAGGTCAATATAAACCCCTTTTTGCGAGAATGAAAATCTCGCATTTTTTCATAAATCTTTTCGATAGATGAACGCTGAACTTTCGATTGTTCGCCTATTACACGAATAGGCGAACAATAAAAATTATTTTTGTACACCTATTGCTTGAAACGCGGTAGGCGGTACTGATAATTTTTTCGGGTATAAGGTGAATCAGATGGTACTGAATAATAGGACGAATACGAATAGCCCGTATGCACATTCAGGCTCTTTGACAAGAGAGCAATTTCTGTTTTTTGAAATGCGGACGACGGCGAAATTGATGATAGAGGGCTTGACGGACGAAGAAATATATGAGCGTATATACAGCGAGAATTTATTTCAGTTTCCCACAGAGAAGTCAATCAAGTTGATAACGTCAGGTTGTATTAGAAGATTAAAGGCATTAAACAATGAAAAACTTGTCGAAGCGTTAGCAACTCGTCCTACCGATGAAGCAAAACAGATTTGCTTATACGCAATGATGAAGCAGAGTCGCCTTGTTTGGGATTTTATGACTCAGGTGGTAGGGGAAAAGTTCAGATTAAAAGATATGTCGTTCGGAAAGATGGAAGCAAGCGTTTTTCTAATGCGGTTGCAGGAACAGGATGATTACGTTGCGTCTTGGTCGCCGTCAACCATCGACAAAATACGGCAAGTGCTGATAAAAATATTGGTCGAAAACGAATATCTCGATAATACGAACTCAGATCACCTTAATCCGGTATTGATTTCAAGAGTATTGGAAGATGGTATCAGAGAGAACGGCGATGAAATCGCGTTCCCGGCTTTTAATTTCTTTGAATAGGAGTTGCATTATGGGCGACATAAACGAGAGATTGGATAGGTTAAAGCTAAAAATACAGACCGAAGATTTCCTTTGGGGCAAAGGATTAAGTAACGAGGTTAATATATGGATCTTTTGCTATGAACCGACGGAAGAGATGACGGTACATAATTTTGTCGAAGGGCTTATAGTCGAACAAAACTTAAAGTGCCGCGTTCACAGTTTTAACCTTTACGAAGTGTTTTTAGATATATGCCGCAAGAAGAATATTCTTTCCAAAATCCCCGCAATGGAAGAAAAGAAAGGGAAAGATTATTTGCTTCGCCAAATGCACTCGATCACAACCGAATCTGCGTTTATCAATCAAATGAATTTTGAACCGCAAACGCGCGGAACGGATATGATTCTTCTGTCGGGAGTAGGCGACGTATTCCCGTTTATGAGAGTTCATTCCTTATTGGAAGCAATGCAACCGCATTTTTCAAATATACCGATTCTTGTGTTGTATCCCGGAAAATTCGAGGACGCGCAACTGAAACTGTTCAATAAGTTGAAACCGAACTCGTATTACAGAGCGTTCAATATCATTTAGGAGGAGAAAACGATGATTATTCGCAACTTATTTCAAGAAGATATAAATCGTCAGATTAACGGCGTTATCAAGGTCGATCAGGATACGGCGGACGTTGCTCGTCAGGAAGTAAAAGAATACGTCATAACGAAAGAATTGAAAAAACACTTCATTCAGTTCTTCGATTATTACGACGAGGCTTTTTCGACGCCTACGGCAGATATTGGCGTATGGATTTCAGGCTTTTTCGGAAGTGGTAAATCGCACTTTCTGAAGATGCTTTCGTATATCTTGGAAAATAAAGAAATCGACGGCAAAAAAACCGTTGAGTATTTCCGCGATAAGTTTGCCGACGATCCGGCAACGTTTATGCTTATAGATAAAGCCACGCGTAATCAGACAGAAACAATTCTGTTCAACATTGATATTGAAGGCTCTATCAATAAGGATAAAACAGCCGTTTTGAAAGTGTTTGCGAAGATGTTTTACAATCATCTCGGCTTCTTCGGTGAAAATCTTAAAGTTGCGAAACTCGAACAATTCATTGATAAGCAAGGCAAGACTGAACAATTCCGTCGTGTTTTCAAAGAGAAGAACGGCGACGAATGGCTCGAAGCAAGAGATTCGTTTGCGTTCTTTGAAGATGATATAGTAGAAACGCTTGTAGAGGTTCTCGGAATGAGCGAAACTGCCGCTCATAATTGGTTTGACGGAACGGAAACGACGGAGATGAGCATTGCTCAACTTGTTTCCGAAATCAAAGATTATGTAAAAACAAAACCGAAGAATTTCAGACTGCTTTTTATGATCGACGAAGTCGGACAGTATATCGGAACGGATACCGATTTGCTTTTGAATTTGCAGTCGTTGGTCGAAAAAATCGGCAGCGAATGCGGCAGTAATGTGTGGGTAGTCTGCACAGGGCAGGAAGCAATAGATGAGATTATTCGTGTGAGAGAAAACGAGTTTTCCCGTATTCAGGCACGTTTCAAAAATCGTCTGTCGCTTACGTCATCTTCCGTAGATGAGGTTGTGCAAAAGCGTATCTTAAAGAAGAAAGATTCGGTTGTTCCCGATCTTGAAGCACTTTATGCGAGAAACGATTCCGTTCTTCGTAACCTTTTCACGTTTACGGATTCTATGCTCGACATTAAGGGATATAGCGGAACGAACGATTTTGTTATAAATTATCCGTTCGTGCCGTATCAATTCACTCTTATGCAGAGAGTGTTTAATGAAATCCGTAAGCACGGAAACGCGGGAAAACATCAATCGAACGGCGAACGTTCTATGCTTTCCGGTTTTCAGGAAACGGCTCAAAAAATTCAGGAAAAAGACGAAACGACGCTCGTTCCGTTTTATATGTTCTACGATACGCTTCATACGTTCCTTGACAGTTCTATTCGTCGAGTCATCGAACGTTGTCAGAAAGCCGCCGATAATAGCGACGGAATCGAACAGTATGACGTGTCGATTCTGAAACTGCTGTATCTTGTCAGATATATCAGCAACGATATTAAAGCAACCCTTGATAATATTGTCATTCTGATGGCGGATAACATCGGCGCAGATAAAATTGCGTTGCGTGAAAAAGTAAGAAATTCGCTTAACAGACTTCTCGGACAGAACTATATCGGCAGATCGGGCGATGTATATAACTTCCTTACCGATGAAGAACAGGATATACAGAGCGAAATAAAGAAAACGGTAGTGGATACGGCTACCATTGTAGAGAAAATCGCACATATTATTTTCGGGGATATTTACACCAATAAAAAGTTCCGTCACGATAAATACGATTTCTCTTTCGATCAAATGGTAGACGGCGTGAACGTAGGCGCGGTAAACGGCGGAATGAAGCTGAAATTCTTGTCCGTTGCAACCGACGCCATAGATAAGAGCGAAATGCGACTGATGACCGAATCGGCAGGGCAGATTATAGCAGTTCTCGGAGATACGCCGTATTATACGTCGCTTGAACAGGCGATGAAAATTCGCAAATACATAAAGCAACGTAACGTTGCACAGCTTCCCAAGTCGGTGCAGGACATTATTCGCGCAGAGCAGGACGAAGCAACGGCTTATGAATCGGAAGCTGCAGAAGAACTTAAAAAGGCAATAGAAACCGCAGAGTTTTATGTCGCAGGCGAACATCTTTCGATAAAGGGCGGAGATGCCAAGTCAAGAATCGAACAGGCTCTCGAATACCTTGTGGCGCACGTTTACAGCGAATTGTCTTTGATAGAGCAGAACTATGAAAGCGACGCGGAAATAATGTCTGTTGCGCAGGGTTTAGTTCCGCATATCGCGGGATTAGTGCCGAATCAGAACGCCGCCGCAAAGGTCGAAGAATATCTCGAAGTGCAATCTCGCAGACACTTACCGACTTCTATGGCAGACGTTCAGGCAAGGTATCAGGCGATTCCTTACGGTTGGCGCGAGATAGATATAGCCGGAGTTGTTGCGATACTGATTCACGATCAAAAAGTAACGCTCAAATATGCGGGAATGACCGTTCAACCCGATGATCGTCGTCTTGCGGATATGCTTCGCAAAAAATCGGAAGTCGGAAAGGTTCAGATTTCAAAACGTATCGTCGTTTCGGAAACAAAGATGAAACGTGCCAAAGAATTTTTGCGCGAGTATTTTGACGTAATGGACGTTCCCGACGATGAGGACGGGCTTGTAAGGTTTATCAAAGAGAAATTTGAAGCGCAAAGGGAACATTATCAGGAACTTTACAGCCGCTATGACAGCGAGCATAACTATCCCGATAAAAAACTCGTGGCGGACAGCGTTTCTTTAATGCAGGATATTCTGTCGCAAGCGAAAGACAACAGCGCACTTATAGATAAACTTTTGGACAGAGAAAACGATTTGCTTGACGATAAAGATGATATGCAGAATGTAGAATCGTTCTTCAAAAATCAAGTAACGGTATTCGATGCCGCAACGAAGTTTGAGGCGGATCTTCGCAACGACGTGGATTATATTTCCGCAAACGAAGAAGCAAACAAGGCGTTGAACCGTATCAGAGCAATCGTCAAAGTAAATCAGTCGGCAGAAAGCATTTACAGAAGCATTCCCGAACTCAACGGGTTGATTTCTACCGTGAAGAATGTCCACGACAAAATGCTTGAAGAAAAACGCGCGGAACTGATGGAAATCGTGCGGCTGTGTATGGCGGAAGTTCATCAACTTTCAAGCCATAACATCACGGTAAAGAATATAAGCGAAACCGCAGATACTTTCTTTACGCAGAGAAAGAACGAGATAGAAAGTTGCAAGAGCCTTGCACTTCTCGACGGTATGGTTCAGCGTATTCTGAAATATAAGGACGAAACCGTTTCAAGAATGGAAGCACTTTCTCGTCCGACTCCCGCAGAGCCGAAGCCGACCGAACCCGAAACAAAGAAAAAAGTGTACAAGCCTGTTATGCGGCAGATTCTTTTCCCCGCAAAGAAACTTGAAACTCAGACGGATATAGACGAATACGTCGCAAAAATAAAACAGAACCTTGAAAAACTTATCGAAGGTTGCGACGGCGTCGATATTAAGTAAGGAGAAACACAATGGATAAGAACGCGATTAAAAAATATGCGGTATGGGCAAGACGAGAACTGATTTCTCGTGTGTCGCAAAAGGCGTTGCAATACGGAATTGCCGAAAATGAGTGCGCCGACAGAAATGCCGACAGCGTGAACGGCAAACTTCTTACGGCAGAAGAAAAACATCAGCGCGCCGCTCTTATCGAGCAGATAAACAAAAACGGATACGAGCAGGTAATGGAGGAGGTTGCCTATACTTGGTTTAACCGTTTTTGCGCTTTACGCTTTATGGAAGTGAACGGATATTTGCCCACGCATATCCGCGTTTTTACCGACGACGATAATCATTTCAAACCGCAAATTCTTGATGAAGCGATCAATCTTAATTTACCCGGATTGAAACTTGATAAGGTCTACGAACTTAAAAACGAGAACAGGGAAGAAGAACTTTTCAAGTATCTTATCATCGTTCAATGCAATGCGCTTAACAGCGTCTTGCCGGGGATGTTCCAAAAGATTTCGGACTATACCGAACTCTTGTTCCCGGATAATCTGTTACGGCAGGGAAGCGTTGTCGAACAGTTGGTATCGAGTATTCCCGAAGAAGATTGGAAAGATGCCGTTCAGATTATCGGGTGGCTTTATCAATTCTATAATATCGAGCCGAAAGATAAAGTTTTTGAGAACTTAAAGAAGAACATAAAAATCAGCAAAGATAACATTCCTGCGGCAACACAACTGTTTACCCCCGATTGGATTGTCCGTTATATGGTTGAAAATACGCTCGGTAAGATTTGGGTGGAAGGACATCCTGATTCAACGATAAAGGAAAATTGGAAATATTACGTTGACGATCCCAAACAAGAAGATAGTGTTCAAGAAAAACTCGCTAAAATTTATGCCGAGTATTCGACGATAGATCCGAAAGACTTAAAATGTATTGATCCTTGTATGGGGAGCGGACATATTCTTGTGTATATGTTCGATGTATTAGTGCAAATTTACGGTGATTTCGGATATAGCGTTCGTGACGCTGTGCAACTCATTGTGAGAAACAATATCTATGGTCTTGATCTTGATGAGCGTGCCGCGCAACTTGCGTATTTTGCTGTTATGATGAAAGCACGTCAGTACGACCGTCGATTCTTTGAGCGTGGGGTTCAACCGCAAATATATGCGATTCAGGAGAGCAACGAACTCTCGCCCGAAGTTTTTGATTATATAGTAAAAGGCGATGAGAAGTTAAGAAACGAGTTGCAAAAGGTCGTTGACTCTTTCAAAGATGCCAAAGAGTATGGTTCAATTCTGCGAGTGCCGTCCGTTGACTTTGAGTTGCTTTACAAGCGATTTGACGAAATAATTGATGACGTTAGTTTGTATCAGACCTTTGCGTTGGATTACTATCTTCCCATTGTGAAGCAAGCGGAGGTTTTACATCAAAAATATGACGTTGTAGTAACTAATCCGCCTTATATGGGTTCGAGCGGAATGGACTCGAAACTATCGGACTTTGTTAAAAAGAACTTCCCTGATAGCAAGTCTGATTTGTTTGCTGTCTTTATCGAAGTTTGCGGTCGTATGGCGAAAAAAGATTCGCTCTATGGTATGATAACGCAACACGCGTGGATGTTTTTGTCAAGCTACGAAAATCTGCGTAAGAAACTATTGATGGCACAAGAAATTGTGAATATGGCACATCTCGGCGCAAGGGCGTTCGAGGAAATCGGTGGCGAAGTTGTTCAGACCACTTCGTTTGTCATACGCAATGCAAATATTGGTGGCAACGGTGTGTATTTCCGCCTTGTGGACAGCAAAGATAAAGAGAAAGACTTTGTGGATAACCTGAAAAATTCGGGGGGGGGCGACGCTTTGTAGCTGATGCCACAAAGTTGATAACTCTTCCGGGACAGCCGCTTGCCTATTGGTTAAGTGAAAAGTTTATAAGTATTTTTAACAACAAAACTTTGGCTGAATATGCCGATGCGCGCATTGGTATGGTTACTGGGGACAACGAAAGATTTTTGCGCCGTTGGAGTGAAGTGGACTATACAAAGTCGTATTATACAGCAACAGATCTAATACAAGCTGTTTATACGGGGAAGAAATGGTTTCCATTACAGAAAGGCGGCGGAAAGAGATATTGGTATGGTAACTTGGAGTATGTTGTTAATTATGAGCGAGATGGTTATGAATTAAAATTTTGCAATTCCATAGCCGGGAGAGTAAGATCTCACAATTATAATGGAAGTCAAGCATTCCAACCGGGAATTACTTGGAATAGTATTGGGACATCTGATATTATATGTAGAATTTCTGACAAGGGTTTTATTTATGATGCTGGGGGACCGCTATGTACTATAAACAACCGGGAGTATACCTATTATTTTTTGGGATTATTGACTTCGTGTGTTGCTGCCGAAATATACAAAAGCATTAACCCGACAATCAATTATACGCCCGGAACGTTACTCTCATTGCCTGTCGTGCAGGTTGAATGCGAGCAAAAAGAGAGTATAGACGAGTTAGTTGGGAGTTGCATTTCTAAATCAAAACAGGAATGGGATAGTTTTGAGGAGTCTTGGGATTTCAAAAAACATCCGCTAATCTAATTTGCAGGAAGTATCTTCCTGCATAGGAGGATATATGAATACTGCAACAGCAGAAAACAAGGTTATGTACATATCGCAGGCAGAGAATTTCTCTAAAATCCCCGGAAGTCCTGTTGCTTATTGGGTGTCAAATATTTTATTTGAGGCTTTTGCTCAGTGGGGATCGTTGGAGCAACAGACTATATGTGCGGCAGGGGTATCATCGGGGAATAACGATGTTTATTTGAAACTATGGTTTGAAATTCCACTAAAAGCAATTTCATTCTCATCAGTATCAGATGAGATGTTTCAGAAATCATTGTTTACCTTTGTTCCGTGCAATAAAGGTGGGGGATATAGAAAATGGTATGGAAATAATGAATATGTCGCTCAATGGAAAAGGTCAAATGAATTTCACAGAAACGGTTCTACCTATAAAGAAATGCTGTTCAAAGAGGGGATGAGTTGGTCAGCGATCACAACATATAAATTTAGTGGTAGATATTATAAAAATGGTTATATCTTTGACCACGCTTCACCGAGTTTATTCACAAACTCAAAGGAACAGTTATTGTATTTTATTGCGCTAACAAATTCGTCGGTAGGTCAATTTATTTTATCCGTTATCAATCCTACTATGAATACGGGCGCAGATTCGTTAAGAAAAATACCTGTCGATGACGAAAGAAGATATATGCAAACAGTTGTAAAAGTGTCAAATTCCTGTGTGGAATTGTCAGAAAATGATTGGGACTCGTTTGAAACGTCGTGGGATTTCAAAAAACACCCGCTGATATAGGGGCTATTATGGCAAAAGAATGGGAACTTGCGAAGTTAATAATAGACGCAAAAAAGAATGTTGACAGTATGTGGTATATAGCCGAAAACGTTCCGATTATTGCTAATATCAATTTACGAGATAGGGAATATTCTATCCTGCAAAATTTCTATGTTAATTGTTGTGCGGTTCTTGATAAATCTTTTCCGAAACAAAAAAAGAAGTTATGCGCCGAAGATGAAGTAATAGATCGGATTTATTATGAGCGAGATAAAAAATATGCTCATAAGGACGATGATTACGAGCCTGTTCCATTTCAAAGTTTATTGGAATTGACTGAACGATTAAAAAGTCAACTGATTTACGTTCGAGAAAAATGCGCGACTTATTTACCCAAAGAACTTACTCTTGACTTTGTGCCGTACGACAGAGAATTGTTTCGTTTGATAAACGGGCTAACCGCAGATAAAGAGGAAGAAATAAAACGCAAAAAATACATAGGGTACAGTCAGACTATTCCGAAGGGAAATGACACTTTAACATTTAAGCCGTTATATGATACCGATGATTTGAAACGTTTGCCGGAAGAAGAACGGAAAAAGTATTGCGTTATAATAGAGAACGGCTTAAACTCCTATGATGGACTACAAAACAGGCAAGATTCCTGCATTAAAGCAAACCTATTATATGGACAAAAAATGTGGGTAACGCCGAATGCAAACGCATTAAAAATGGTGCAAGAGTTAAAACGATATGGCTTTATGGATCAATATGAAATCTTGCAAGTAGACAAATTAAACGATGAAAAAGGAACAGCTCTTTTTAATACAATAATCAATACGGGAGTAAAGTAAATGGGCAGATTGATTGCAGATAAATATAAAGAATGGGAAGCCGAATGTAACGAGCGGTTTAATACGCTCAAGGCGAACGAAGAAGAACTCAACCGTATCTTTATTGATATTTACGGATTGCAGGACGAGCTTACCCCGGAAGTTGAAGATAAAGACGTTACGGTAAGAAAGGCGGACTTAACAAGAGAAATTAAGTCGCTGATTTCTTATGCTGTCGGTTGTATGTTCGGTAGGTACAGCCTTGACGTAGAAGGGCTTGTTTATGCGGGCGGAGAATGGGAGAGCAGTAAGTATTCAACCTATATTCCCGATGCCGACAACATTATCCCTATATGCGATGACGAATATTTTGCAGACGATATTGTAGGCAAGTTCGTTAAGTTTGTCGAAGTGGTTTACGGCGCAGATACGCTCGAAGAGAATTTGAGATTTATTGCAGGTGCGCTCGGCGGAAAAGGGCTTCCGCGCGACGTTATCCGTGATTATTTCTTAAACGGATTTTATGCGGATCATCTCAAAGTATATCAGAAACGTCCTATCTATTGGTTGTTCGATAGCGGCAAAAAGAACGGGTTTAAGGCGCTTATCTATATGCATCGTTATCAGCCGGACACGCTTGCAAGAATGAGAACGGACTATGTTCACGAACAACAAGCGCGTTATCGCACGGCAATAGACGACTGCAATCAAAGGCTTCTGAATGCGAGCGGATCGGACAGGGTAACGCTTTCTAAAAAGTTGCAGACTCTTGCGGCGCAGGCGGAGGAAATAGGCAAGTTTGAAGAAAAAGTACATCACCTTGCCGATATGATGATTTCTATTGACCTTGACGACGGTGTAAAGCATAACTACGAGATATTTAAGGACGTATTAGCACCGATAAAGTAACTTAGGAGGACGTATGGATACAGAGAAAGTTTTGGCTGACTTGAATCGAAGGTTTGCCGCGCCATTGCCTGAATTTTATAAACGCAGAATCATCTTTTGGAAAGACGAGGACAGAGAGTTTGAAGATAAACTCGACGAAATCACTCTGACCAATGCAAAGTTGATTGTTCTTACAGGCAAAAATAACTTTGAAATAAAGAAGCTGTTGACCATTAATGATACCGTCAGCAATTTTCTCGTATATAATCCGTTTTCCTATACGGATAATCTTGAAAACGATTGGCTTTTGAACATAGAACTTTACAGCGAAGAGTTTTATGCCGATCTTAATTCCATTTGGATGGACGAAATGGGGCTTCCCGTTTCACCGATTATCAGAAGTTCGGTGCGCGGCTATCATAAGTTCTTTAATAGCAAAGAACGCCGTGCGAAAGTTGCGAGTATCAGCAAAAATATTACGACTGCGCCACAGTTACATTTGGCTGTTTTATCGGTTATTTGCGGCGCAAAAGATACCACGCCGAATGCGATTGTTCGAGCGGTGCTTTCCGCAGGACTTGATAATGAAAGCAACGAAATTTACCATAGTATAACGAGCTTTAATGCGGCAAAAGCGTTTTGGCTTTTAGTCGGACAAGCAACAGGGTATACGAGCGACGAGCCGAAGCTATCCGATCTTGCTTCGCACATAATGCTTACCGCGTTATCGAGGACGATACGAGAAGAAAAGTTTGCGGCACTCGGCGCGTTTGTATCTGTACCACATCAAGCATACTGCTACGATTTCGTGTCGGAGTGGATACATAGCGTTTATAACGACGGCTTGAAGCAGGTGGCGGAACAGATAGAAGAAAAACATCAACTCTATCGTCGATTAAGTCAACTTTCTATCGAAGAATTGTTCGGTACGGAGATATTTCCGTGCATAGACGAGTGTATTCTCTTCAAATTGATGACCGAAATAAAGGACGATTTCATTCGCACGGACGTCATAAGAAGAATTGTAGAAACACGCAGAACAACCGTTTGGTATCATTTTGTAGAGAACTATTATGAAGCAATCTATCAGGTTGCCGAAATGCAGGATTTCTATATCAAGCACTCAACGGGTTTTCACGCTGTTTCTGCAAAAGAAATATGGGATCTCTATACGTCAGAGTATTATAAAATGGATTCGTATTATCGGCAATTCAACCTGTTCTTTACGAATTGCTTAAAGGAATCAAACCCCGTCCTTGACGATATGATAAAGTCTGTCGCGGACAAAATCGAAGGCTTGTATTCCGTGTGGTTCTTGGGTGAACTCGGCAATAATTGGTCGGATATGTGCGCCGAAGAACTGCGTGATTACGGGCAGATTCAAGGCGTAATGCGGCAGGAAGATTTCTACACTAATAAAATCAGTCGCGCTGATAGCCGAATTTTTGTAATCATATCCGATGCAATGCGTTATGCGGTAGGAGTAAGTCTTGCGGAGCAATTAAAGATAGAAACGCAAAGTAAAGTTGACGTTTCGTCTTGTCAGGCGGTATTTCCGAGCATTACAAAATTCGGAATGGCAGCATTGCTTCCGCATAAAAAACTATCGGTAGTGGAGAAGAACGGTAGTGTTTCGGTACTTGCCGACGGAGAACCGACCGATAGTATTTATCGGGATAAGATATTAAAAGAAGCAAGCAGAAACAGCGTTGCGGTAAAATACAGGGATATTATCGAGATGAAGCGTGCCGACAGGCAAGAGCTTATTAAGGGTATGGACGTGGTTTATATCTATCACGATAAGATAGACGAAACGGCGCATACTTCCGAAAAACTTGTATTTACGGCGTGCGACGAAGCCATTTCCGAGATAAAGAATATGGTGAGGATAATATGCAATGAGTTCCGCGGCACACGAGTTCTGATTACGGCGGATCACGGCTTCTTGTATACGGCAAAACCGCTTCTTGAAAGCGATAAGATTGACCGTTCGGACTTCGGCGGTAAAGAAGTAGAATATGCTCGTCGCTATGCCATTATGGAAAAGGGCGCAACGCCTGAATACCTGATGCCCGTGAAGTTTTTGGACGGAACGCAATACGATGGCTTTGCACCGAGAGAAAATATCCGCATAAAGATGAACGGCGGCGGTTTGAACTTTGTCCACGGCGGAATCAGTTTGCAAGAGTTGGTCGTTCCTATCATCGACTATCGGTTTGTCAGAAGCACAAACGCGGAGTATCAGAAGAACCGTGATAAATTCGATACGAAACCCGTAGAAATAGGGTTGCTTTCGGCAAGCAGGAAGATTTGCAATATGATATTCTCACTCAATTTCTATCAGAAAGAAGTGGTGGGCGGTATCAAAGTTCCCGAAACGTATGTGCTGTTCTTTACCGATGAAAACGGAACGCAGGTAAGCGACGTAGCAAAGATTATTGCAAATAAAACAAGCGAAAACGAGCAGGACAGAACGTTCAGATGTACGTTCAATCTGAAACCTATCAACTATAATAATCGAGCGAAGTATTATCTTGTGATGAAAGACGAAGCAGGATTACAAACGCCACAGAAAGAAGAATTTCAAATCGACATAGCCTTTTCTGTCGGTGAATTCAGTTTTTTCGGTGACGAAAACTGACGGAGGGTATGGTGATGGAAGAAGCAATGAAAAGCAATCGGGAAGAAATAAAGGAAAAACTTCGGGAAACCTTTGACGGGAAGATTGTCCGCAAAGACCTTACGAAACAAATAAAAGAAGGCGCAAACGTTCCCGTTTATGTGTTGGAGTTTTTGCTCGGACAATATTGCAGTTCTGACGATCCTGCAATTATCGAAGAGGGCGTTCAAAAGGTTAAACGTATTTTGGCGGATAATTTCGTTCGCCCGGACGAAGCGCAAAAAATTCTGTCCGTTCTGCGTAAAAACGGAAGCCACACGGTAATAGATATGATTACGGTTGAACTCAATATCAGAGATGACCGTTTCTATGCGACGTTTTCTAATTTAGGACTGCGCGGTATTCCTATTGCGGACGAATATCCCGAAAAGCACGATAGATTGCTTTGCGGCGGTATTTGGTGTATCGTTCAACTCGAATACGAATACATAGAAGAAGAGAAGAACGATTGTCCTATACACATCAGAAAACTTACGCCGATTCAGATGCCGCACGTTGACTTGGACGAGTTGAAACGCGGCAGAAAGAATTTCACAAAAGACGAGTGGATAGACGTTTTGTTGCGTTCTATCGGAATGGAGCCGGACACGCTTTCTTATAGAGAAAAGTGGCTCTTAATAACAAGAATGTTGCCCCTTGTCGAAAACAATTTCAATTTATGCGAACTCGGACCGAGAAGCACGGGTAAGTCGCATTTATACAAGGAAATATCGCCTAACAGTATTCTTGTTTCAGGCGGGCAGACAACGGTTGCGAACTTGTTTTACAATATGAGCAGGAAGTCCGTCGGGCTTGTCGGATTGTGGGACTGCGTTGCGTTCGATGAAGTTGCGGGTATCAAATTTAAGGATAAAGACGGCATACAAATAATGAAAGACTATATGGCGTCGGGATCGTTTGCCCGTGGCAAAGAAGAAAAAGCGGCTTCGGCGTCTATGGTGTTTGTCGGTAATATCAATCAAAGCGTTGACGTGTTGTTGAAAACGTCAAGCCTGTTCGATCCTTTTCCGTCCGAAATGGGAACGGATACCGCGTTTTTAGACCGTATGCATTGTTATCTTCCCGGTTGGGAAGTTCCGAAATTCCGTCCCGAACACTTTACGAACGATTACGGTTTTATAACCGATTACCTTGCCGAGTTTATCAGAGAATTGAGAAAAGAACAATATGGCGACGCGTTGGACAGATATTTCCGTCTTGGAAAGAATCTGAATCAGCGCGATACCATTGCCGTTCGCAAGATGATAGACGGGTATTTGAAGCTGTTGTATCCCGACGGAGAGTTTTCAAAGGACGATTTGGAAGAAATCGTTAAGATTTCCCTTGAAATGCGTCGCAGAGTAAAAGAACAACTCAAAAAACTCGGCGGAATGGAATTCTACGACGTTAATTTCTCTTATATAGACAACGAAACCTTTGAAGAAAAGTACGTTGCCGTTCCCGAACAGGGCGGCGGAAAGCTAATTCCCGACGGAATATGCAATCCGGGACAAGTATATACCGTTTCGCGCGGAAAATCAGGAATGATAGGACTTTTCAGACTTGAAAGTCAAATGCTACCCGGTAACGGGAAGTTTGAAAGGACGGGACTCGGCGCAGACAGAGATGCGAAAGAGGCAACAAATACCGCATTTAATTTCTTAAAAGCAAACAGCAACAGAATCAGCGGCTCAATCAGCACAACTACGAAAGACTATATTATCAACTATCAAGACCTTCAAGGCATAGGAATTACAGGCAAACTTGCTTTGCCTACGTTGATTTCGTTGTGTTCTATTGCTCTTGGAAGATCCACGCTTGCAAATCTTGTAGTAATCGGGGATATTTCGATTAGCGGAACGCTTATTAAAGCCGATGAGCTTGCAAATGTTTTACAGGTTTGTCTTGATTCGGGCGCGAAAAAGGTTTTGTTACCAAGCACGTCGTTTGTAGATTTTGCCACCGTTCCGGCAGACTTGATGAGTGCGTTTCAGTTGATTCCTTATACTTCGGCAGAAGATGCCGTATATAAAGCACTCGGTGTCGAGTAATATTCTTAAAAGTTTAATGTAAAAATGATTTGAATAATGACAAGTCGGGATAGGATAACCTGTTCCGACTTTTCTTTTACCACGCAGAACAGATTGAAAAAATCGGAAAAATATGCTATAATATTAGAAAACGAAAGGGGTGAGAATTATGGCAAACGAAGCGCATAAAATCAAACTGCTTGTCTTATGGGATATTCTCTGTAAAAACACAGATGAGAGCCACGCCTTAAATACCGACGAAATATCCGAGCTTCTTGCCTTGCGCGGACTGAATGTGTCGCGTAAAATTCTCGTTCAGGATATAGCGACTTTGTGCGACAACGGTTATGAGGTTCTTTCCTACAAAAAGAAATATCATTACTATTATGTCGTCAATCGGTCGCTTGAAATGGCAGAAGTGGTTATGCTTGCAGACGTTATCAATGCGTCGAAACTTCCCGTTGCACAAAAGAAAGCGCTTGTCGGCAGACTTGCGGAAACACTTTGTACTCACCAAGCGGAAAGCATTTCAAAGCACATTATTTCTCTCGATAAAGGCAGGAAAGGGAGCAGTTCGTTTATCTATAACGTGGACGCTATCGAACGTGCGATAAACGAGAACAAGCAAATATCGTTCCTTTACTTCAATTACGACGAAAAGCATAAAAAAGTTTATCGGAAGAACGGCAATCGTTATACCGTAAGCCCTGCGTTTATGGTATGGAACAAGGACAATTATTACTTGTTGTGTTTCTCGAAAGGACACGACGATATAGTTACATATCGGCTTGACAAGATGGATAGCGTAAAAGTGGAAGAGCTTGAGCGCGAGCCACACCCCGAATACGAACTGTTCAACACGGAAGAATACCGTAAGCAAGTATTTTCGATGTTCGGAGGGGAAAGTCAGAACGTTACGTTGCTGTTTACTGCAAATATCTTGTCGGATATGTTTGACCGTTTTGGAGATGACATACGAATAAAGAAAGTTGACGAGGAAACCTATTCGGTTGACGTAACGGTGCAGATTTCAAAAACGTTCTTTGCGTGGATCGTCGGAACACAGGGTAAAGTGAAAATCAAATCACCGCGAAAGGTGATTGACGAGTTCAATGAGTTTGTCGCTAAAATAAAAGAAGTATACTGACAAGGGAACTATCGTTTATGGAAGTAAAGATGAAAAGCAAAAGACAGCAAAAACTATACGACCATTATAAAACCGTTTTCGGGGAAGAGCCGATTTTCAGTCTGAAACTGAAAAAGAACGTCCTGCCGACGGATATGAAACCGATAACGACGCTTGTTTTCAAACCGACGGACGAAATGCCGTTTTGGAAACTGTGTACAATCGGCGCAAGCGATTATCTGATGCCCGAGCGAGATATAGGCTTTGGGAGAAAAGCAAATCGCCGCAACGAGTATATGATGTTGATTTCGCCCGACATCGATATTCGTAATCCTTCGGACGACGAAGACGCGCCGACGGACTGGCTATCGTTAAACTCGCTTCTTTGGGCAACTGCGGAATATGCAATCAATAGTGAAAGGGATTTCCGAAAAATACAACAAAAAAATACCAAATAAATAAAAAAACAGCCTTCAAATGATAGCTTAAAGTTGGATATTCGTAAAAGAACATCCGACTTTTCATTTTATACTATTTATACCATATCCGTGAGGAGCGGACAAAAAAACGTTCTCTCTTTTTATGTTCCGAGGGGTGATTTCCTATTTACGGTGAGAAAAATTATCAAGAAATTGCCCGTCATCCTACACTTCAAGTATTTTAATCCATCGATTTATGAGTAAGGTTATAATTAAATTACTTAACTGGTTCAGTATGGCTGATCCGGAAATAACTTGGAGGAAAATGATATGAAAAAATTCAAATGGGCAATTGCTTTATTGGTGGTTTTGTTGTTCGGAATCGTAATGTTTGTTGCTTGCGCTCCTAAAGAGCCGGAAGAAAAAACATATACGGTTACATATTACGACGGAGAAACAGTATTAAAGACGGAGCAGGTTAAAGAGCGAGGAAAAGCTCCCTTCCTCTTATGTGGAATATCTGTTCGAGCAATACCGCCCGTACATGTGGTGGATATTCTTGGCAACAGAGAGTATTGCAAATGATAAATAAAACGAATTGGATATTGAGCTATTAAAACTATAATAATAAAATATTACTAATAAGCGTGATAGGTAAGCAGAACTGTATTGACAAAATATAAAATAAATGATATACCATGATATGTTAAGACAAAGAGGTGCAGGAAATGACTTTTGCTGAAAAGGTAAAGTATGTCAGAGCAAAACTCCTAATAACCCAAAAAGAGCTTGCAGATCAGGTAGGCGTAGCTATGGTGACGGTTGCCAGGTGGGAGTCTCAGGGGCTACAACCACGCTTTTTAACAGAAAAGAAGTTCGAAGCATTTTGTGAGAAGAAGAACATAGAGTTTGAAGATATTCAATGAAAATATCCAATTATGGGTAATCTTGCAACTGCAATAATTAGTTGAAGAATGAGGCGTTTATGCTTTCAAGAGAAGAGAAAAACAAACGTATAAACCAACTGTGGAAGAGGTTAGCCAGCGGTGACGCTGATGCGATTTCGGCTGTTATTCTTTTGCTCGAAAAGGATTTGCTGAAATTAGCAATGAAATATTTGCTCAATGAGCAGGACGCCAATGCAGTAGTGAACGAGTCCTTTATGAAGATTTTTGACAATGCGCGCAAGGTCAGGTATCGCAATAATTTGTACGGTTGGATGAAGACTATTGTCGTCAATTCCTGTTTGAATCATCTAAAAAAGAACAAAAATGAGGTCAGTCTAGATGCGCTTAACGAAAAGTTCCCTAGCTTGTTTCGCGCACCCAATGAAGACATTGTCGAGCAAATGCACGTGCGGGATTGCCTGACGGCATTAGATGAAACTGAGCGCACGGTTTTGTTACTGCATTCCCAAGACTACACTTTGCAGGAAATATCCAAAATGACAGGTTTGACGGTAAAGCGCGTGAGAAACAGGCTGGAAAAAAGCAAAGAAAACTTCAAAACTCTTTATGAAAAGGGCACAAAATAGGGTTGAAAATTGTTTAGTATAAGGAAAGGTGATTTCGTGAAAGATGTAATTGACGAAAAACTGCATAAAGCGTTATCTACCGACGACGTTGATTATGCGCCGAGCGACAGGACGCAGGACAACCAATATCTGGTAGAACGCTATTCAAAGAAGTTCAAAACGAGACGAAATATGCTTAGGCTGGCTTCCGCTTTCGTATGCCTGGTTGTTTTAGCTGTCGGATTGTTTTTTCTGATAGACGAACGTACACCGCCGATAGTGGACCCTTCGCTCGGTTGGAGCGTGTCTGCTGTCGACGACGCAAAGGACGCCTATCCGACGTTGCTGTACCCACCGCAGGAATTTGAAATTGAAAGCTGCATTCGCTATGCCAAGGACAATGTGGATAAGTATCTTATAATAACCTACCTCAACGACGGTCAATCCCTTGTTTGCACGGTTTTGATCAACGGTTACGCCACCGATGATCAAAAGGAGCAGGACGACTATACTCGGACATGTCAAGCGCAATATAGCCAAATTTGCACTCAATTAGCCGAAATCAACGGTATTGTTGTAGCTTGCGGACAGAGTGTTGATGACGCTTTTGTAACGTTGACAAAAGACAATAATAAGTATCTAATATCCTTGACCGATTCTTCAACGGAACGACTACTGCAATACTTGGAGAGTTTTTCATACGTAATCAATGACACGTAGAATAGGAATTGAAATCACGGGAAGTCCGACGGACTTCTCTTTTCTTGTTCAATAATTTGGTGATGTTATATTATTTTTGCAAAAAGGACAAAAGTACCGCCTTCAAATTGTTTATATAGTGAAAGCAAAAGCGCGACCGTATGATTTGAATCGGAAACACGTTTGCAATCAAAATATGTATAGGAGGTAGTTTTATGAAAGAGCGAGCATGCGGCAGTAAGGCGTTTTGGCTAATTATGCTTGCGTTTTTAATGACGTTTTCGTTGGTTGGATGCAGTGGTGGTGAAAAAGACGTTGGACTAAAAGGAGGATTTGAAACAGGATCTGGTGAGCCTTCGCCGGCTATTAAAGTTGCGTTTATAACTGAGAAATCACGACTAAAAGTCGGTGAGGATTTGACTGTAACTGTTTGTTACGGCTCAAATAACGGTACGGCAACAATCGATCCCTCTCCCTTGGCCGTTACGGCAGAATTGCTCATGAGTCGTGGGCATTTTCGTGACGGTATAGAAAATCCCAAGCCGATTGGAGAAGACGTGCTATTGCAAGAAATAGCAGACTTTTGGGCAGAAGAGTACAAGTGGAGATTCGACGCAGAGGGAAAATTTGTCGGCATGCAAGAAACCGTACAGATCCCCGCAGAATGGTTTATTGACGATATTGGGAGCTTCTCTTGGGCGGTGAATTCGCTCTGCACCTTTTCCGAAGACAGTCCTGAAAGGGAAATACGGGAAAGCGACAGCATAGCGTTATATTACAGAATAGACGGAGAAAACGTTATACTCTATGCGAGTTTCCACGATTTCGTCAATGACGTACGAAAGTGACATCAAAAAAATAAACATTGGATGTAATTTATTATGTATAAAACTAAAATACGAAATAGCTTAATGGCGGTTTTGATTTTGCTTTGTTTCTTGGTGTGCGGTATTCTTTACTCTAATACGGGGCTCAATGCTGCTTACGCAATGCCGTCAAGTAATGAAGAATCCAAAACTTCAAGTGCGAGTTATGAATTCCGTCCCGCTATAGAAAAGTTTTCTTATGGTTTAGATGAGGAAATCCCGATAGATATCATTTTTGAGGCAGATAGTCCAATAAAATCATTGGATTCATCTGCCAATGGTTTTATTGAAAAACAAGCACCGAAATTAACCCAGGGAAGAGTGACCGCATTGATTAAGGCCAGTGACAATCTTAATAGTCTTCAATACACAGTTTATGCAAATCTTGCTAATGGTTCACAACTTGAAGCAAATATATACGGCATAGTAGAAGATGGGAGGCTATATGTAAATGGTAATTCATTCTTTGGGGCTCGAGACGTATATATGTCAGAAATGTTGCAAAGCGACAAAATAACAGAGCGGCAATATGAGTTGTACCTTAAGGCAGACAGTGTTGATAGTTTTGCGGAAACATCATATAGTGTAACAACCGTTCCTGAAGATATCGATACCAAGGCAGCAAGTGATACATACGTAACGGGTACACTGCGTTGGCGAGATGATTGGGGGAACTGGCATCCTTTGCAGTATACTAAAGTAACGATTATGGACGAGGGCGGAGGTTGGTTGTTTGGTTGGTGGGATAGTGATTTAGGTTCGGTTTATACCAATGCCAACGGAGTCTTTAGTTTTGGGTTCAGCAACAGAAGTGGAGGTCGAAACATATATATTAAAGTGTATCCCGCAGGAGAGAACTCAGTAGTAAAAACCGGGGCAAATAACGAGTATGTTTGGCGAAGTTCGACTTCTTCTAGTGTCGCTACTGGCTCAACAACCGTAAAGAACTTTGATATAACTATGACATCTGAAATGGGTCGTGCTTTTCAAGTATCACAAGCTACAATTATTGCCGCGCGATATGCAAAAACAATGAATGGAAGCAATATAGCTAATGTGACGGTTAGATATCCGCATAACGAATCAAGTACGGGATGTTTTTATAGCGGCAATACAGTATATATAGTGGGTAATAGAACCAATGATACCCAAATGATTTCTGGGGTACTTTTCCGTTCTTATGCATCATGGGATGTCATTCAGCACGAGTATAACCACCACGTTCAGAATAAGTTAGGTATCACAGCGAACCCGGGAGGTTGGCATACATTTGGAAACAATATGTACGACCACTATATGTCGCATCATGGTGGAGCATCTGCCGGTAATTGCTTAAACTCTTCTGGTGCGATTACATGTGCAAATCCAAGTGCTGCTAACGCAAAGGACAGAGCAATAAAGATAGCGTATGCGGAGTCGTGGCCATCGGTTGTCAGCGGAATGTCACAACAATATGCTATAACATATTGGCGTTTGGATAATAATATACAAACGGTAGGTGATACAAGCTACAATTCATATAATGGCGCAGCAATAAATTACAATACCACCGCTGTGCGCAGTGGTGAAACCGTCGAGGCTTCCGTTGCAGGCGTGTTATGGGATCTATATGACAATGATGTGGAATCGCATGATAGATTGGCATTGGGGTATACTAGCTTCTGGAACTTGTCCATCAATAGTAGAGCGAAGACGCTATCTGCTTTAATAAACTACTTTAACGCAAACTACTCTTCCTACTATTACACATCCAGATTGGGGGATATATTAAGCTATTATCGAATGGCGGCTACAAATATAAATACTTCGTCGGCATTAACGACAAGTCCCCCTACTTTCAATTGGACACCAAACGGCACGAGCAATAGTTTGAGGAACAATTCTTTTATTGTCATTTTTTATGCGGAGAATCAAAGTGAAATACTAAGAGTTAGCACCACCTCTACTTCGTTGACTCTTACGCAAGATCAGTGGAATTCTATTTTATATACGTATGGTCAAACATTTTATGTAGCCGTTATTGCAACGCAGACAGGAAGTCCATCGACAGGCGGGTATTATTCAAATTTTGTGGCTTATACAAAACCAATTCAAGCACCAAAAACCGAGTCTTTTACGTTCACAAAAACTACTCGTTACATTGAAAAAATAACATATCTCTCGCCAGGTAATTATGTGGACTATTATGTGACTTTTTACAAAGCAGGTCATTATGATAAGCTCATTCAAACTTTTGGGCCCAGAGATACGACAATTTCAATATATGATGCGTCAGGAAGCAGGGTGGCCTATAATGATGATGCAGGATATGGGCTTAATGCGTTAATATTCTTTAAGCCCGTAGATGGGGTCCAGTATAAGATTAGAGTTAAATTCTATAGTTCAAGCGTTGCGGGTGATGTAAAGCTTGTAATATTCCCAGCGGCTAGCATGAATGACATAGAACCCACAACCTATGAAAATCTTCTTCCGATTAGCATGCCGACCACATTATCAGGCAATATGGTTTATGGAACTGCCATTGGTTACAGAATCACCCCGCCAACAACGGGCACCTATATGTTTGAAACTGTCTCGGGGGGAGATCCTCGATTAGATATGTATTTATACATTATTGATCCAAGATCAACAGCGCCATCGTATCAAGATGATGATAGTGGTGGCAATTTACAAGCAAAGTTGAGCGTTGAAATGGAGGCAGGAATTCCCTATCTAATGATTATTACTAGATACAATCCGACTGCAGATTGGGATGGAGGGTGGTACCACTTACATATAACTCAACAAAGCTAGTCTTTCTGTAGAAGCAATCCTAGCTCTTGATTGATGGTGGGCAAGTCGTTCAGTCAGCATAAACACTTCTAGTATCAAGCGTTAAGTGCACCCTCGGTCGAACACGAAAGTGAAAGACCGAAGAGGTGCATTTTTATGTAATTATGATAGGACTATACATAAGACTTGCTAAACCTCATAAAATCTGCTACAATAAATACATAAACATTAGGCTTGCAAACTTCAAGGAACACATATGGATGAATTGGCTATAAACGAAAAATTCGGTACATATCTGAACGAAAACGTTCTCAATGCACAACAGCAAGAGTTTGTAAAAACAATAATAAATTATGTGAATGAAAACGGCGATATTGAAAGGGAGGATTTACTGAACACATCACCTTTTGACGACCTTGATATCTTAGAACTGTTCGGGGAGAAAATGGTTATGCTAAAAAGGCAAAAGAGCTTATTGATGCTGATACAGATTTTGTCAAACAACTTAAAGAGTTGAATGAAAAATTAAAGAGTGTCGATAAAAAATATGCGAAATGTGAAAGCAGAATAAGTTTTGCGGGAATTACAGACGAGTATAAAAAACAATTATTATTGCTGATAAACGGTAGTGATGATTTTGATGAAAAGATGGTGGAGAAAATCTATCTGTTTTTCAAAAATAATTCTTATCGTTATATTTCCAAACCCGTTTCACCTATTATAATTGCTTCTAAAAAACGTAAACGGCTATACGAACAGTTGGCTTCTTGCTTGTTGGTTGTAGATTCATTTGTAGAAGAAAACAAGAAATATTACATAGACCGACGTGACGAAGATGTAAAAGCAGCCAAAGAAGATGCAGCTCAACAAGTTTTTAACTTGCGAAAGAGGTTTGATATAAAACTCAATACTATGTTGCAAGAATCGCAGGCAGACAACACATTTTTGTTGGAAGAAAGTCAAAAAACTTTGTTTGCGACTTTTGATGAAGCATTTTATGTTTCGTACAAAAGCATTAGAGATAAAGCAAGGCTCACCTGAAGCATTAAATCAAATGGCAACTCAAATCAAGAGAGTAATTCAGCAAGAAAATCAAGCAGCACAAGCACTTCAAACTGCTTATCGTGCGGCTGGTAGTGAATGGAACGATGCCAAGTATCAGCAGTTGGGAGGCGTAATCAGTCAAGCGGTTAGTGCCATTAAAGCACCGATTGCGGAACTTGAAGCAGCTGTGACCAAAATCAAAAAGATGGTAATTTTTTGCATATTTCCAAACGTGACTTCGCTATTGTCATAAGTTGCGATGATATAGATTTGGGCTATCAAGCATTTTGCGGTTGTTCTTTGCTAAAAACAATCAATTTAGATGCAAAAAAGATTAACATTTCAGATGAATGCTTTTCTGATTGTATCAAATTGATGTCATGCAAGATAACCACTAATGAATTAAAAATTGGTAAAGCAGCCTTTAGTAGAAGTGCCAGTAAAGGCATTATTAGTCTATATGGAAACAAGCGCAACTATAATTTAAATAGGTTTTGGAAAAAAGGCACAAAAGCAAAAATCAAATTCTTTGAATTGCAGTTATGAAAGATAAGTGGTTTGTATTTTCTGGTATTCTATGCTATAATAACATAAAGAGGGTAGTGTTATGGCTAACGAAAACAATAAAATCAAATTGCTTCTTTTGTGGGATATTTTAAGCAAGAACACCGACGAAAACCACGCAATGAATGCCGACGAGATAAGGGAGGAACTTGCAAAGCGTTGGATAAGCGTAATGCGTAAGGTGATTGCCGATGACATAGCCGTATTAAATGAATATGGGTATGAAGTGTTGTCCTACAAGAAAAAGTATTACTATTATTATGTTGTAAGCCGACCGATAGAAACGGCGGAAGTAGTTATGCTTGCAGACGCGGTCAACGCTTCAAAACTCCCGGCTACGCAGAAGAAAGCACTTGTAGAAAGGCTTTCAAGCTTTCTGTGTTCTCATCAGGCGGAGAGTGTTTCAAAGCACATTATTTCGTTTGAAAAAAGCAGAAAGGGGAGCAGTTCTCTCATATACAATGTGGACTCAATAGAAAGAGCTATCAACGAGAACAAGAAAATATCGTTCCTGTATTTCGACTATGACGACAAGCATAAAAAGGTCTATAGGAAAGAGGGCAAGAGATACGTTGCCAGTCCTGCCTATATGGTGTGGAATAAGGATAACTATTATTTACTATGCTTTTCTAACGGGTATGCGGATCTTGTAACGTATCGTCTTGATAAAATGGACGACGTAAAGGTGGACAAAACCGAGCGTGAGCCGCACCCCGAATATGAAAAGTTCAACACCGACGAATACAGAAAACAAGTGTTCTCTATGTTTGGAGGGGAGCTTTGCAACGTAACGCTGTTGTTCGAGCCGAGCATACTTTCGGATATGTTTGACAGGTTCGGCGACGATATAAGGATACGTAAGGTCGATGATAACGCATATTCCGTTGACGTAAGCGTTCAAGTGTCCAAAACGCTTTTTGCGTGGATTGTCGGAACGCAAGGTAAGGTAAAAATCAGATCCCCAAGAAAAGTATTGGATGAATTTAATAATTTCGTTATGAAAATCAAGGAAGAATACTAATCAAATATTAACAAATCGTTGCTCTCGCTGTTGCGGGAGCATATTTTTTTATCTGCCCACAAAAAAACTTTTGTAAAAAACCTTTCAATGCCAAATATTTGGAATTGAAAATTTGAAATAGATAGTTTTTTATGATATAATACGGCTACAATCTAAATTGAACGCAAAGTTCAGTTTAGTAAAAAGAGGTACTACGGATGAGAACGCTCAACACGACGACATTGGACAATATGGAAAGTTTCATAATCGACTACCAAAAGAGAAAAGGCAAATCGCCGAGTTTCAGAGAGGTAATGAAAGCATTGAATATGAGTTCGCTTAACCTTGTGCAAAGGTACGTTCTCGCTCTCGAAAGGGAAGGCAGAATAGAGAGAACAAGGCTCGGCAATATCGATATGTTGCCGAAGCTCCGACCGAGCGGAGTGGCAATCACGCCTATCGTCGGTTCTATCGCGTGCGGACAGCCTGTTGACGCGGTGGAGCAGATAGAAGAAAGCGTTACGCTCCCGCGAGCGATTTTCGGCGGAGGGGACTTGTTTATTCTTCATACGCACGGCGACAGTATGATAGACATCGGAATCAAGCACGGAGATCTCGTCGTAATCAGAAAGCAGAACACGGCAGAGAACGGAGATATAATAGTCGCTATGATGAACGGCGAAACAACGCTGAAACGTTTTTATAAAAGGAACGGAAAAGTGGTGCTTCACCCCGAAAACAAGGAAATGAAAGATATTATCGTCAAAGACTGTGAGATACAGGGCGTTTTGGTAAGCTGTATCCACATATATAATTAAATCGGTATCACGCGTTTTTAGCCCCGAAAGCGCAAAGATATATAATTGGATTACAAATGATGTCTGACTGTTGTATAGGAGTTATCCCGACCATACCGTAGCAGTTAGATAAATTCAAATCGTTTGTAAGTTTAGGGAGAAAGGAGGTTGTATTTAATGAAATACGCAATGTGTCCGAAATGCGGTCGTCGCCTGTGTAAGGGCGAGAACGGAACAAAAGTGGAAATGGAGTGTCCGAAGTGCGGAGAATTTGCTTCCGTTATCATCGAAGAAGATGACATACATATCAGCAAAAAGCCGATCTTTACGACGCCGGACGTTCCGACAAAACTAAAACAACACGCCTAAATACTCAAACTAAAAAACTGAATAGTATAGTGGGAAAAGAAGTGCCGTTGTATTTCTTTTCTGACATCTTGTTATGAGGCTGAACTCGACAGAGAATCGTGAGGAGCCTGACAGATAGTAAAATCCTGAAAGCATAGGGTTAGTCTATTTGTCAGGCTTCTTTTTTGATGCCTTTTTATGCCCGATTGTGAGGATTTTACCCCTCGCAGTCGGGCTTTTTTCGTTGTGGGCAGAAATCTGTCCGATTGCGATTTTTCAAAAACAAAAATCAAAATCGGAGGATTTCAACAATGAAAAAGAAAGTCTATTACAAACTTAACCGTTACCAAGTAACCAAAGTCGAAGTGGAAACCGCAGAGCAGGAACAAGCAGTAAAAATGCTGAACCGTGACACGGATCGCTTCGCAAAATCGGAAGATACATACCGCGAGAGATACGCTTCACTCGATGAAATGTATGAAGAAACAGGCTATGAACCTGCGGACGATAATCCGAACCCGGAAGAGCAGTTTATAGAGAGCGAACGGCAAGCCGAAATAAAAAAGCAAGTACATAAAGCACTTCGACAACTTAATCCGCGTCAACAGGCTATGGTGCAGATGGTTTTTTTCGAGGACAAATCGCAAGACGAAGTTGCCGAGTATTTTGGCATAGGCAAACAAGCAGTAAGTAACGCAATGCAACGTATTTATGCCGCCTTGAAAAAAATTTTAGAAAAAAATTAAGATTTATGCTGCCAGACCGTGTACTGACACCCCGAAACTTTCCAATAGTAGTGAGGGGGTATGAATCCCGAACAAAAAACGGCAGTCAGGAGGTAGGACGCAATGACCGAAATTAAAAACAGACATTTGTCCGAACAGGGCGAAATAGACAGAACAAAAATCGAAGGATATTCCTTACGGAGCGGCGCGTTCTATTCTTGGCTGAAAGAAAGCGGCTATACAACGAGCCAAATCGCAATGCGTCTTGATATGGACGAGCAAGAATTTGTACATAAGCTCAAGACAAAACAACTGTTCGGCAGAGAACAACTGCGTGTACTTATCCGATTGATGGGTGCGTCGTCGGCGTGTTTCGTGATGTATTTCCCGACCTTCGAGTTTCGCAAACAGATTTACTTTGAAGTGTTCGGAAAAGAATTGCCCTTGCAGGAAAACAGACAAAGGAGGTGGAAGAAAAATTGAGCGACATCAGAAGAAACGCAGACAGGAATCGCGCGATACAAGCGATGATGACGGACGGAGAACAACTCAAAACGTTTTATCGTTTTGTCGTAAACAATCCGCACATTCCGTTGCACGACGCCTGTCAGATCGTAATCGCAAGACCGAACGCGAGCGTATGCTTTTCTTTTGAAGAGTGGAACGCGCAGGGGCGAAGAGTTACAAAAGGAAGAAAAGGTATTCCGTATTACGACAGCGACGGTAACAAATACTTCGTATTTGATGTTGCCGATACGCATGGCGAGAATCGTTACAGGCGCATAACACAACCTGTAAAAAAGATTTTGGACGGACTTGACCTACTGAACGGCACGGAAATTGCGGAGAGCAACCGCGGCGATTATCGCATTATGCTTTCGGGAGTGGTGAATTATCTCGGACAGAACGATTTTCTGACCGAAAACGACGAGATAAGGAACAGACTCATTGCAGAAGGCGTGGCGTATTCGTTGTATTCGACAACGGGTTTTCCGAAGGAAAGGGGAGTAACGCTGAAAGGCTATCCCTACGGTTTACAGGAAAACGCGGATCTGTTTCGTGAAGTGCAAAAAGCGGTGGAAGTCTTACAACAAGACATAAACGACGCAATTTACAACAAACAAAACGAAGTACCCGTTATCGACGACATTGACGAAGAGTATGTTTCGGACGAGCCTGTAATTCCGAAAGCGGACGAAAAGCCTGCGATTGAGGAAGAAAAGGCAAGTGTATCGCCTTTTTATGCGAAGTATTCAGAGTTGCAAAAAGCGAATCCCGACAGCATTGTCGTATACCGTTTGGGCGATTTTTACGAAGTAATGGGCGAAAAGGCTGAACAAGCCGCGACCATTCTCGATTTAACCCTGACGGGCAGAAACGTAGGGCTTCCTGAACGCGTGCCGATGTGCGGTTTTCCGTATCACGTTGCGGACAAATACTTTGAGAAACTTACGGAATCGATCAGCGTTGTCGTGGTTGAGCCGGACGCAGAGCCTTTCAAGATTCTTTCGCGCGCCGAAGCAAGAAAAACATCTGAACTTGTAGAATTATCGCCCGAAGAAAGCGAAGAGCTTGACCGCATTTTTTCCGAACAGGAAGAAGCGGAAGAGCAACCCGACTACGTGGGCGAGATAGACACGCGTTTCCCGATTGACGACGATTACGGAGATGAGGACGAACCGACCGACGAAGAAATCGAAGAAGCGTTTGAAGCCGTCGAAGAAGAGGAATCGGACGAAGAAACGGAAGATTACGATTACGAAGAAGATAAAAAGCAGACCAAAGAAAGGAAACCCGAAAACAGGGGGAAACCGATTTGGGAACGCCGTAATCGACCGAGTATGCAAAGGTCGCTGTTCGACGCGTTTGACGAGCAAACGCCCGAAGAAAAGTTTACCGAACAAATACTGAAAGGCGGTAGCGGTGTAAGCGGCGGGAAAATCCGCATTTATACGGAATATATGAAAAATCCGTATGAGAAAGATTTTGTCCGTTTTTTAAGTCGTGAGTATGGTATCGGAGGTCGTGGCGGACCTGACGGCATTGACGAAATGCACGACGGCAAAGGCATTCGTTTTAGCAAAAAGAACACGGAAACGGGCGAAATCGAAGTTGCGGTAAACCTGAAATGGGAGCAAGTTGCCGTAAAAATCGCCGACCTTATAGACGGGGACAACTACCTTAACGAAAGCGAGCAGGAAGAATACGCAACGCTCGTCAGATTCCGCGAAGAGAGAAGTTCGGCTAAAAGCGACGACGACCTTATAAAAATCATCGCAAGGCAAATCGTGGAATACGGCACTTCACATACCTACGGCGAAAAATACAGCGCATATCCGCATTTTCTTGGCGAAGCCATGCAGTTTTATACGCAGCATTACGAAGAAGTAAACGCAGAGCTTATAAAATTCGACGAAGTAAAAAGCGTGGGTAAAGGCAATATTTATCCGTATTCTTCGCCGAATATCTTGTTCAAACTTCCGTATTGTCCCGTATGGCAAGCAAGAGAAGAACGAGGTAGACAAAGAGATGAAAGGGTAAAGGAATATGTTGACCGTTTCACTCGGAAATGTGCGGACGAATATAAGCCATCCTATGAGAAAACCGTCGTATTAAGCGTGAAATCCGACGAAATGCCGGAACGTGAGTATCTTTTTCTGAAAGACCATCGTGAAGATTTTACGAAATACTTTTTGAAACAAAAAGGCGTAGAAAACGTTGACCTTTCAATGCAAAGGATAGAGATAACTTTTGACAGAAAGTATATAGAGTCGCTTATCTCAGGAAACGAACAAACGCCCGAAGAACGCGGAAAGATAAGAAAAATAGCAAACGGCATACTTGCGGAAGGAATCAAAGAAAGCACGGAAGGTAACTACTGTTCGTTTTTCGAGGATTTCAAAGATAATGAAAACTTTGTTCGTAGCCACAAAAATGAAATAGCCGAAGAACTGTGCAGGCGAGAAGAAGTTTCCGACGTGGAAATGACTGACGACGGCTTTGACGTCAACTACTACACTCAATATCTTTGGAATTACAAGGACGAACAAGAGGGTGGCACGGTTGTTTCGGATTTGGACTCGGAAGAAGATGAAGAGTGGAAAAGCCGTATCGAAAGCGGCGAAATAAAGCCGATAGAATCCGTAGGCGAATCCACAAAAGAAAGCAATACAGACCTTACGAAAATCGGATTCGAGCAAAGCGAACTCGGCGGGGCAAAACAGCGTTTCAAAAACAACATCGAAGCCATAAAGTTAGTCAATAGGTTGATTAACTCGAAAAAAGAAGCAACCGCTGACGAGAAAAAAGTGCTTGCAAAATACGTCGGTTGGGGCGGCTTGGCGCAAGCGTTCGACGAACATAATACCGCGTGGCAAAACGAATATAAGGAACTGAAAGACGTTCTGAGCGTAGAAGAATACGCGGCGGCAAAAGGTAGCGTTCTGAACGCTCACTACACAAGCAAAACCGTAATCGACGGTATCTACAAAGCACTCACTCGTTTCGGCGTAAAAGGCAATAACCGCATATTAGAGCCGGCAATGGGAACGGGCAATTTCTTTGGCTTTATGCCGCAAGAGATAGCGGACGGCGCAAAACTTTACGGCGTAGAACTCGATAGGGTTACGGGCAAAATCGCAACGAAGCTGTATCCGCAGGCGAAAATTCAGATCAAAGGCTTTGAAGAAACAGCGTTTCAGGACAACTCCTTCGACCTTATGGTTACGAACGTTCCGTTCGGCGGTTATACGGTTTTCGATCCCGACTACAACAAGTATAACTTCTACATTCACGACTACTTTATCGCAAAAGGTATCGACAAAATCAAGCCGAACGGCTTAATGGCGGTTATCACAAGCAAAGGCACGATGGACAAACAAAATCCGTCTATCCGCAAGTATATCGCGGACAGAGCCGAACTTGTGGGCGCGGTAAGGCTTCCGAATACGGCGTTCAAGCAGACGGCAAACACCGAAGTTGTAACGGATATTCTGTTTTTCCGTAAGCGGGAAGAAAAAATAAACGCAACTATCGAAAATACCGAATGGCTCGCAACAGGCAAGACCGAAGAAGGGTACGAGATAAACAACTATTATATCGCTCACCCTGAAATGGTACTCGGTATGCTTGCCAAAGAAACGGGACTTTACGGTGCGGAAGATATAACGGTTAAGTCGGACGGTAGAGATTTATCGGAAGCGATAAACGCGGCTATAAGCCGATTACCGCAGGATTTCTACGTTAATCCCGAACCCACGGAAGAAGCGGAAAGCCGAGAAGAAGTCGAGGTTGACTACGACGTCAAGCCGATGAACCTGAAAGCGGTAAACGGCAAACTGTATATGCGCGTGGGCGATAGTATGGTGGAACAACCCGTGCCGTCGTTCCCGAAAGACGCATATCAGAGAATCGTCGAAATGATTGCTATCCGAAAACAACTTCGCAAGGTTTTGGACTTGCAAGTCGAGGGCTGTTCGGACGACGTTTTAACGCGTGAGCAATGGCAACTCGGCGCAAGATACGATATGTTCGTCAAGCGTTTCGGGTATATCAACAGTAAGAACAACTTGCGACTTTTTAAGCCCGACGGCGATAGTGCGCTTTTGTTTGCTTGCGAGAACGTTTCTGATGATGAAGAAACGGTAACGAAAGCCGACGTGTTTACGAAAAGAACCATAAGACCGTACACGGCGGTAACAAGCACCGACGATTGTTTCGAGGCGTTGCAGATAAGCAAAAATGAGCGCGGCTCAGTAGATATTTCGTATATCGAAGAACTCACAAAGAAAGATTACGACACCGTGCTTGCCGAACTCGGAAACGCAGTATTCCGTAATCCCGCGGCGGTCAACCCGGAAGATAAGTATTCGGGCTTTGAAACGGCAGAAGAGTATCTTTCGGGCAGAGTGGTAGATAAACTGCAAACCGCCGAAAGAATGAAGCAAAGTAGCCCTAATCTTATCGACTACGACAAGAATATTTCGGCTCTACGGGAAGTGCAACCTTCGCCCGTCAAGGCTTCGGATATTGCGGTCAGAGTCGGTACGAGTTGGATAGATAAGGAACTGTATAAAGAGTTTTTCTGTGAACTTATAGGTATGCCGTACTACTACCGCGACGGTGTGGAACTTTACTACAACAAGCACGACGGTAGTTGGCGTATTGACCGAACAAGATATGCTCGAAACTACGGCGGAATGAACGTTACGAGCGTTTACGGAACAAGTAGGGCGAACGCATATCGCCTGTTTGAGGATTGTCTGAATCAGCGTTCAACGCAGATTTACGATACTGTTTTGGACGCAGACGGCAGAGAAAAACGAGTTCTGAACAATTCGGAAACGGTAGCAGCAAGGGAGAAACAGAACAAAATTGTTGAAGCGTTTAAGGATTGGATATTCAAAGATCCGCAAAGGCGCGACGAACTCGAAACAATCTACAACAGACTGTTCAATCAAATTCGCTTGCCGAAATACGACGGAAGTTACTTGCGTTTCCCCGAAATGAACCCTGCAATCGAACTTCGCCCGCACCAAAAAGACGCGGTACACCGCATTATCACGAGCGGCAACACGCTTTTACACCATATCGTGGGTAGCGGCAAAACGTTTACGATATGCGCGGCGGCGATGAAACTTCGTCAGTACGGGTTAGCGAAAAAGCCGATGATTGCCGTACCTAATCACTTGGTACAACAATGGGCTAATTCGTTTAGAGAACTATATCCGACGGCGAAACTCTTGATAGCAACAAAAGACGATTTGGACAAAGAGCATAGAGAGCAGTTCGTATCGAAAGTTGCGATGGGCGATTGGGATTCCGTTATCATAGCGCAGTCGAGTTTTGCGAAAATCAATATTTCGCCCGAACGACAGATAGCAAAAATACAGGAAGAAATAGCCGCTATCGAACGCAGTATCGAAATGCAATGGGAGGACAGCAACTCGCCGTCCGGTTCGGTAAAGAATTTGGAACGTATCAAAAAAGGCAGAGAGGCTCAACTCAAAAAACTGCTTGACGAATCGAAGAAAGACAACGTGCTTATCTTTGAAAAACTTGGCGTTGACTATCTTTTCGTAGACGAAGCGGACGCATACAAAAACTTGTTCCTTTACACGAAGATGAACAATGTGGCGGGCATTTCAAACGCGGCGAGTGCAAGAGCGAGCGACTTGCAGTTGAAGATTGAGTACATCAACGAACTGCACGGCGGGGATAAAGGCGTTGTGTTTGCAACGGGTACGCCTATTTCCAATAGTATGACGGAAATGTACACAATGCAGACGTACTTGCAAAAACGAACGCTTGAAAAACTCGGTATCGACTACTTCGACGCGTGGGCGGCAGACTTTGGAGAAACGGTAACGGCACTCGAACTTGCGCCATCGGGGTCGAGTTTGTCAAGATACTTTTTGTGGATTTTCTAAATTAAACGATTTGTCCGTAAAGAAATCGCCCAAAACCTCGTGCTTGCAGATGTCTTGAAACACCGTATTCAAAGGCTTTTTGGCACTTTCAGACTGCTTTACATTTACGATGAATGTTGTCTTTCCAATGCGTTGTGAATAAGAATGTTTCTGTTCTTTCATATAGTCCGTTCCTCTCTTTCATAAAATTTTGATTGATGGGTATTCACATTAGAACACCCATCAACCGCAGATTTTCAATATATCAACAAGTCATTAAGTCGTGAGTATAATGGAAAAGGTTATCTTTCCATACCACGCTTGTTTCTTCGAGCCTTGATACGCTCCTGTCGTTCTTTTTCCCTTGCTTCTTTTTCGGCTCGTTCCTGCGCTTCCTTAAAAGAAAAAAGTTGCTTCACTTTCTCGGTAAAAAGTTTAGCAACTTCGGGGAAATGCTCCAACGCTTGAAGAAAAGGTCTGCACTTTTCTTTCAGTTCGTCGTATTTGGTTTTCATTCTTTCAAGTGCGTTTGCACTGTCAAAATATTTCTGTCGGTAATAGTTTGCACTCTGTTCTAATTCGCTGATTTCCGCACGACTGGTAATGCCCTCTTTAGCAAGGGCAGTAAGCTCAGAATAATCCTCTTTGGAGATTGCCATTTTACCCGTGATTGTTTTCTGCCCCATACGGTCAATCTCGTTATAGGTTTTGGAAACATTACGGGCAGGCTCATACTTTATCTGTTCACGCTGAATACGCTTCTGCAACTTCTCTAATCGTTCCTTGTCCTGCTTGATTTGATATTGTAGGGAAGTAAGATGTTCCGCTGTACTTCCGTATTCGCCACGCTGAAAGCCTTTGAAGCCTTGCTCCGTCATATGGTTAAACAATTCATCTTGCAGAATACTGTATGAAGCTCGGAACATCGGTTTTCCGTTCTTTCTGAGAAGCGGATTGCCTTTTTCGTCGGTCAGCGGAATATCCGATTTCCATTTCTTTGAATGGCTGATTTGATGAACAACTTCCTTAACCGTTCCTCGCAGTTTTTCATCTTTGCAACGCTTGCTCCATAGGATTTCTTTCTCCACCACAGGCAAAACCATAGCGTGAAGATGATAGTGGTAAACCTCTTTTCCAAGTTCCTCGGTTGCCGCTACATTGATTTCATCAGCGTGCATAACAGCCGATATGACATTATCAGCACCGAATTTTTCCTCGATAAAATGGAATGCTTCTTCGTAAAACTGCTTTGCATATTCGTAGCCGCCGTTACGCTCGAAGTACATTGTGTTCACATCAATCACAATCTCATTGAACAGCGTTGCGCCTTTCCTCAGCCCTCGAAGCGACACCATACCGTCAGTTTCCATCTGCTTTAATTGTTCCATATAGGTCGGGGCAAAAGGCTTTTTGAAATGCACATTATAGGGTATGCGTTCCTCAATCACATTCATATTTTCATAGGTTTCATTCTTGCGTTCGTTGTGCCTTTCTGCCTTGCTCACATCAGAAGCGGTGTACTTTTTAACCCTTGCACAACTCATATCCGCCTTGTTGTTTTTCGCCATTTTTGCTCTCCTTTCTCGGCAGGGCGAAGCCATTACACAACATTCTTTGAATGTGTGTAACCCACTATGACACTTTCAGACTTCGTCTGCAAAGATGTCGTGGGCAAGGGTGTTCCCCCTTGACCTCCTTTGATACCTCAATCATAAAAACAGACTGTCCTATCAGCAGACAGCCTGCATTTATTCTCTCGGTATATCGCCCATCGGTAAAGACCAGTACCACAGAAAACCTTTCTTTCGGGAGATAACTCCTGCGTTCTTCTTTGCCTTTTTGATGGTCGATTTTCTGAACCCTGCGGCTTCAAGTTTTTCTTCACAATCCGAAGAAAGCATTTCTCCGTCTTTCAGCATTTCCATCAGAAATGCTTTCGCCTTGACTTCCTTATCATTTGGTCTGCCGATTTTCGGTACAAGGGACTGGAACGCTTCTGCCGCTGTCATTTCCATTTCGGAAATGAAGTCCACACCTTTCTCCGACACCTCAAACAGAATGGCAGAGCCTGTTGGGGCAAGGTTGGATTTTACCTGCACCAAATATCTTTCCGTAGGTACTTCCTTGTTCGGTGTGCGTGTGATTGCAAGAATACTTCTTGCAGCACCCGCAATGTCAATCGAACCGTTGGTACGGTACAGAGGATTGGTATCCCTCATCTTGTTCATATGAGCGATAATCACAATCGCACAGCCTGTATCTTTCGCAACCGCTATCAGATGATTAAACTCGGCTCTTGTTTCGTTGGCATTGTTCATCGAACAACTTTCTCCGATATAGGAACTCATCGGGTCAAGAATTAAAAGTTTTGCGTGGTACATCTCAATCGCTTCACGAATACGGTTATCCCCAAAGGACAAAGATTTTTCATCTTCCTTGATGAAGATGAGGTTTTCTCCGTTCCCACCAGCCGAATTGAAGCGAGGGACTACCGTATCATCGGCGTCATCTTCCGTTGTCTGATAGATGATAGTCATAGGCTCGTTTTCTTCCGTTTCGGTAAAGGGCAGAGGTTCGCCCTTTGAGAGCAGGGCGGCAATGGAAAGCATTAGCTTGCTTTTTCCATCGCCGGGATCGCCCTGCAACAGCGTAACCTTGCCAACCGGAATATATGGATACCATAGCCATTTCACTTCTTTCGGCTCGATTTCACTCGCCTTGACAACTTCAAGAGGCACGCTGACAGTCATTTCATTTTCAATCATTTTTCTTTGTTCTCCTTTTCGATAAATATTTCGGGCAAAGCACCACAATACAGCGGAAACTCTGCTTACAGTCATTCCTGCATTTTCTGTAAAGCTCGTTGTAGGTAATGCGGTTTCTGTCATTCAGAAACAATGCCCATTCTTTTTTCCGTTTTTTGCTCATTCTTGGCATATCAATCCACCTTTCTGTCTGAAAATAAAAACCACAGGAAAGATACATTAAGCTTTGTTTGTGTCATTTTTCGGGGCGAAAAACGGGGTAAATATCCCTTTCTAAGCCTTTCAAAAAATCACATAAGATATTTGCACTAACCTGTGGTTATGTATTGAATTGTGGGTTTTGGGTAACAAAAAACACCGTATTGCTACGATGTTTTTTGTTGTTCATATTCTATTTTTGATACTGATAAACTGGAATTTATAGTCCTCTCAAAACCAATTTGCTTTTTCTTCTCGAAATACGGGAATATCACTATCTCGATATGGATTGTAATTATGAAGATTGCAACCAAACTCTTTTAATGATTTTATTTTGTTATCCTGTGTCCATACAATTAAAGATATTCCGTCAAATTCTTCAACATTTCCATTATTCATTTTGTTTTTAAAATACCACTCCACGATTGTTTGATTGCCTTGATGAAAAAATTGCTTAATCTCCCAGACAAGAACACTTCCACGTGTATTCCATTCGTCAAACCAGTGCTTTACCGTTTTGCGGTTTTCATATTTAGGACTCCAACTCTCAGTATATACAACATCATCTGTAAAAATATTGTCAATTCCTAAATCTGCTTTCTTAATCCACATATCAAACCATAATCGGATAATTTTTTCTCTCTCGTTCATAAAGCACCTCCACAACTTCCGATTTGTCGCTCATAAGCAAAAGCATTATACCACATCTTTACGAATTTTTCTACCACTTCGACTATACTCACGACTTAATGACTTCTTGAATACTTGCCGAAAAAGAAAAACTGCCATCGACTGACAGCAGTTTTCTTTCGGTTGGTACTCCGTTAGGAATACACAATGTCATTCAATACAATCTCGTCTGCACAGGCTCGAATGTTATTCATCTTTCCAACCCAGCGGAGCATATCCCTTGCTTTCAGTTCTTCTGTTACACCTTGCTTTCTTGCCATTTCCTTTATCAGATATTCCGCCATATCACGAGCCGAAGTATCGATTTCAGCAAGGTGTTCATATAACTTTCCGCTTGTCAGCAGAGTGTAATACATAAGCCGCTTATGTTCTCTCAAATATCGTTCTCGTAACCGCCCATATTTTGAAAGCGTGGGACTTTCCTCTACTGTCAAGCAGGGATAGTAGTAATCTCCGATGAGTTCGTATCTGATACCTGTTCTTTCGTCTGTAATAAATCTTTGCATAAAGTTTTCTCCTTTTGCTTCTTGTGGTAAAACTCCAAGGTTTTCTTATTGTGATTTATCTTTTTACATTCCTCGGAGCAGAATTTCTGCTGACTGTGTGTAGGCCAGTAGGCACTGCCACACACAGCACATACACGCTGACGATAATAGTGATCGCCTTTTTCCGCTTCTCTGTCGGCTTTCGTTTTATCCTGCCTTGCTTGATAGCAACACTTCTTTGAGCAGAAAACCTGTCGGTTGCTTGTAGGGGTAAACTCTGTCTGACAATGGGGACATACCTTTGTTTTGACGATTTCGCCACCGTTTTCAGCAAGTTTTTTCGCCTTTCGCTTCTCTCGATAGGCTTTTTCACGCTGACGCTGTTTCTCCAATCGCTTCTTTTCTTCCTGTTCTTCCTGCTCTTTTATCTCGGCAAGTTCTTCCTCGGTGTAGGCAATATCGACCTGTCCGACATAATTGAAATAAATGTCAACCTTTTGCGTTCTTGCTTTACCTACACCCTCGGATTCATACACCACAATCTTGTCAATGAGTTCGGTAAACATCAAATCGGAAACTTCCGTAGGATTTTTATACTTGCGTATCAGCGAAACAAAATGCTGAATATCCATAGTGCTGTCTTTTTCTTCGGAAAGTTCCTTTTTCATCGTTTCCATTTTCGCTTCCAATTCAGCCTGTTCATCGTCATACTGTTTCATCAGTTGCTTGTATTGTCTTTCGGGTAGCAATCCCGATATAAGATTTTCATACAAGCCACGAATGAGCGTAGAGAGTTCGTCATAGCGTTTCTGACAGCGTTTCAACTCCGATTGATTGTGCTTCGGCTTTTCCTCCTGCTTGTCTTTCCAAAGGGATTGCAGTTCCAAAGCAAAGGCTTTTTCGTCATTCAGAACGAATTTTGAAAAGCGTTTAACTGCCGATAATATCAAGGCTTCAACATTATCAGCACTAATCGTATGGGAAGTACAGAAATTAACCCTGCTTGCATACCCGCCGCAACGGTAAGAATACTGAACAGAACCGTCTTTTTTGCTGTAATGCGTTTGCAAAGTCATTCTCCTGCCACAGTCGGCACAATATAGATAACCGCTCAATCGGTTGCTGTGCGTTCCTCTTGCCGCAGCTCTGTTCGCTCGTTTCTTTCGCTTCTGAACGCTGTCCCAAAGTTCCTGCGATATGATAGGCTCGTGGGTGTTATAAAACACATACTGCTCATCTTCATCGGTAGTCTTTCTCTTATGCAGTTTGAAATTGGTGCTGACCGACTTTCTCAAAACAGTATGCCCAAGATATTCCTGTCTGCTTAAAATCGTTCTAATGGCAGATATGCCCCAAATATAAGGGTCTGCAAACTTAATCCCGTTGTACTGTTCTGGGTGATATTCCTTTGCATATGCGGCAGGAATTAAAACCTTTTCTTCGGTCAGTATTTCCGCTATGGCTCGTGGACTTTTGCCCTCATTGGCAAGCAGAAAGATACGCTTTACCACCTCAGAAGCCACAGGGTCAACAACAAGCGTCTGCTTATCGCTCGGCAATCGGTTATATCCATAAGGGATTGAACCGCTACAACGCTTTCCGTCTTTCATTCGGGCATCAAATACAGCCTTGATTTTATTGCTCGTGTCTTTGGCATAAAATTCGTTCATAATATTCAAAAACGGAGCAAAATCATTATCCGAAGCGTTGTTGCTGTCAATGCTGTTGTTGATTGCAAGGAAACGGACATCTTTCTGCGGAAACAAAATTTCCGTATAAAAGCCGACTTGCAGATAGTTTCGTCCTAATCGGCTCATATCCTTAACAATCAATGTTCCGACATTGCCTGTTTCAATTTCCTTAATCAACGCTTGAAAGCCGGGGCGATTGAAATTTACACCCGAAAAACCATCGTCAGTAAAATGGCGGATATTCTCAAAGCCATTCCTACGGGCATAATCTTCGAGGTATTTTTTCTGATTGGTAATGGAATTACTCTCGCCATTCAGGTCATCATCTCTTGATAATCTCTCATAAAGTGCTGTAATTTTTGAAGTCCTTGACATTCTCTTAACCTCCTTTCATATGTATTTTTCAATTTAGGACAGCTAATTTTATCGTCCTATTAAAGTATAGCCCTCAGGCAAAGGGTATAGAGCGAGAACGAGATTTGCAAAGTTTACGAATCTGCCCGAACTTTTAACGCTGTATCACTCGTTCGCGGACGTAAAGACGGATGTAAAACTTGACGTGCCGGAAGTGGAGCGAAAGGTAATTACATTAAAGCCGTCTGATACGGTAATCGACTTAACAGAAGAGATAGCAAAAAGGGCAGATGCGATTTACGCAGGCGGCGTTGATCCGCATATCGACAATATGCTCAAAGTTACGGGCGACGGCAAAGAAACTCGCGCTCGATCCGAGGTGTATAGATCCGTTGCTTTCCGACGAAAGCGGAAGCAAACTGAATTATTGCGCCGACAACGTTTGCGAAGAATGGAAAAACTCGGCGGACATTAAGGGAACGCAACTTGTGTTCTGCGATTTGTCTACGCCGAAGAAACCGTATTCGGAATATGTTTACGGCAAGGATTTCGACGCATATAACGACCTGAAACATAAGCTCGTCGAGCGTGGCATTCCCGAAAACGAGATCGCTTTTATCCACGACGCAAACACGGACAGGGCAAAGCAAGACCTGTTCGATAAAATCAACGCCGGTGCGGTGCGAGTTTTAATAGGCAGCACGGAAAAGTGCGGCGCTGGAACGAACGTGCAAAAACGGCTCGTAGCCATTCATCACTTGGACGCGCCGTATCGTCCGCGCGACCTTATTCAGCGTAACGGGCGCGGTATCCGTCAAGGCAATATGAATAAAAGCATCCGCATTTACACCTACGCGACCGAGAGAACGTTTGATAGTTATTCCTATCAGATACTCGAAAACAAACAGCGGTTTATTTCACAGGTAGAAAAAGGGGATATGACGGTGCGCGAAGCCGAGGACATCGACGAAGCAACGCTTTCTTATGCGGAAATCAAGGCGATTACTTCCGCCAACCCGAAAATCAAGCGAAAAATGGAGCTGGATATGGAAGTGGCAAGGCTTCGTGATTTGGAGAGTCGATACAAGAAAGAACTGTTTGCTTTACAGGACAAGGTGCGGAAGGAATTTCCCGAACAGATCCAACGACAGGAACTTTATCTTGAAAGGGTAAGGAAAGACGTCGAACTCGTAAAGGAAAAGTACAACCCCGAACGCTTTGAAATCAATGTCGGCGGAACGGTCTATGCGGACAGCGTAGAGGACGGAAAGAAAAACGGCGGACTTGCCCTTATGGACGCGTTGTTCCATAACAAAACGGGAACGGCAGTAGCCGAGTATTGCGGTTTCAAAATCTCGTTGAATCCCATCGAACTGCTATCAAACGAACGAAGCATTACGCTTTCGGGCGCAGGACAGTACAAAATGGATATAGGCGAGAGCGCAAGCGGAAACCTTACCCGTTTGGAAAATTTCATAAAGGAATTTGCCGCCCGCGAAGAACGTGCGGTAAAGCGTTTGGAATCCACAAAAGCAGACTTTGAAGTGGCGAAAGAACAGGTTAAAGTACCGTTCGAGCATAAGGACAAGATTATGGAACTGAACACAGAACTTTCCGAACTCAATGCCGAACTTGACCTTAATAAGCGTGAAGAAGTGGTTATCGACGACGAGGAAAACGGAGAAGAACCCGTTACCGCCGAAACGGAAGATAACTATATGGCGTTACCGCCGAAACGAACTGAAACAAAAACAAGGACGAATAAGAAAAAAACTATGTTGACAGAAAAATTATATAAAACATACAAACAAATCGAAACACAGAACCCCGGCGCGATGGTATTTGCCGTAAAGAACGGAGATTACACTTGTTTCGACGATACGGCAGAAGAACTCACGGCACTATCGAGCCTGTCGCCGTCGTATTTCGAGGCAGGCGAAAAGGAAGTAAAAACGCTGACGATAGACGAAACGCTTTTCAAGGAATTTGCGAGCGCTTTTGTGGGCGCAGACTTAAAAATCGCATTGTTTGACGAGCCGGAAGAAGAAAAAACGTTTATCGACGAGAGCGACAGGGTTGCCGCAATGCAGGTGGACGTTCTTCCCGATTACACCGTATCGCAGGAGCAAATGCACGAGTACGGCTACACTTGGGACGGAATGCTGCCTGTAAGAATCAGAACGGCGAGAGTGCTTTACGGCGCAGGCGTGGAACTTTATAGGCTCGGCAAAGATGATACCGAAGGAAAAGTCGAAAACGGAGATTTTGAAGATACCGAAAGTATTTACGGCGTGGAAAAGCCCGCATGGCAGGCGTTTATTTCTTCCGAAAGTGGCAGAGCGTATCTGACGGCGTGGCATAGCGTTGCAGAAAGCGCGGGAAAAGTCATAAACGAAGAAATGAGTTATGTTGACGGAATGTATGCCGATCCGCTTTCGGATAAATTCTTTGAAAAACGCACGGCGATAGAGAACTTTTTGAACGGGAACTATGCGCCGAGCGAAGAAGCGAAACCGTTTATCAAGCCGCTTCTCGAAAGGTATCATAAGCGTTTCCCGCTGGATATTTTGCTTGAATACTACGGGTGGGATTATGGCGACGTTTATAAAGCGTTGACTGAAAACATTCCCGACGCGGAATTGCGCGAGTATGCGACGAACACCGAAAAAGAAGTATCGTTTGACGAGTTTATGCAAAAGCAACTTGCCGATATAGATTGGTCGGATATGGTTGACGGCGAGAACGACGGAAGTTTTGACGATATTATAAGCGACCTGAAACCTGAGTTTGAAAACTCGGCTTTCAACGAGAGCAACGACGAGTATCCCTACGATTATTGGTATGACGATTTTGCCGAAGAAAAAATTATGCCGTATCTCAGAGAGCAGGTGAAAAAGTTGTCCGATAAGTCGATAAACGAGCCTGTTTCCGTGGAATCGCCGAATTACAAAGAGCTTGTAGTAAACAGCGTCAAGAAAGAATTTGAAGAGTTCAAAGCAAAGCTTATGGGTAAGTCGGCGGAAGAGATCTTCCAAAGCAACTACGAGATTCACATTAAAACGGAACTCTTCGATACGCTTTGCGGCGAATATGACGATTTCGGTGAGGAATATTACAGGGCTTTGTATGAAGAAGTGGATCACGGCGGAATTTTGCAACAGCTTTACGATGACTTTATAAGTTCGGAGAATGTGAGCGTGAATACGGGAGAGGATACAATTTTCTTCATCAAAGATTATTGCGAGCATTATCATTCGGACGTTATGAAAGAGTATCTCGGCGAAGAGAATTTTGCGTATTTCGGAACGGATGAAGAGAATACGGCTTACTACTATTTCAAAGACAGTCTGAGTCTCAACACTCTTCCCCGAATCAAAGAGCAGGCGGACGAATATATCGTTGCCGCGCCTGTCTTGTATATGTCGCAGGAATCGCTTGAAGAAAAGAACATTACGTTCTTGAAAACGGACAGGGACGTTGACGAAGCGGAACTGAAAGTGAACGACGAGATAGCGAAGTTTGCAATGAAAGCGGCGTATAACAAAAAACTGCCGCTCGAAGCGACGATGATAAGCCGAAATTGCGGATCGGATATTGAAAAAGGTATCTCGACGCACTTTGACGGTATGCACTTAAATACCGATTTTATCGCAAATCTGTATGCGTTATATGGGGAAGAGCGTATGAATTACGTTCTTGCAAACACCGTGCAGATGTCGGACGGCGACGGCAGATACAGCCCCGGCAATAAAGCTTGGGCAAAAGAAATCAATATCAATAACGCCGAAGATGACAGACGAACGTTTTACGTTAATTCCCACCCGGCAGTTCTCGACGGCTTCATTACGGCTTACCGCAAACACGTTAAAGAGTTCAAAGAACAATTAGACAAGGAGGAAAACAAAGAACAAATGAGCGAAAACACGCGTGACTACACAAAAATCACCGCAAGGGGAGATAAGGTAGTCAATATTGAAAAAGACATTGGCGGCAGAGATATAGCGATTATCGACCGCACGGCAACGTCAAACAAAGACTACGTTGTGGCAATCGGCTACCACACCGAAACGGGCGATTGGGAACAGGGTAGATACGGTTTCGAGTCGCAGGAAAAAGCAGAGAATTGGCGAAAGAACGAATACGGCTCGGAAAAACCGAAAATCGAGTACATAAAAATCAACGTTGCAAACGACGCGTTTATCAAAAAGTCGGGTGTAGGGAGCGTATTCAAAATGCCGACGAACGGCGAATATGCAGGGTTTACTTACTATATGTTTAACGACAAAATCAGACCGTCGCGCCAACTTGTGGACTTACAAAGCGACAGCAGAGAGCTGTGCTACGAACTTTCCGTCCGCGAGGATAGAGAAATCGAACTTCGCAAAGGTTACGGAGATAACGAGCAAATTGTCGTGCTTACGGCAGAAGAGTTTAAGGAAGCGGTAGGCGGGACAACCAACAAGGACTACGAAACGCAGGAAAATACGGATACGAAATGGCTGAATACGAGCGTACCGCAAGAAGCGTTCCGTAAAGAATACCCGAAGAGTATGCTGTTCGTTTTGCCGAATAAACAGGACTTCGGCGGTATGTCGTTCTTTATCCCGTCGGCTTTTGTCGGGGAAGATAAGAACAGCGACGACGGACGTATTCTGATCCGCTTGCCCGAAGATTTCGTTATCAAAGCGCAGAGCCGTGACGAAACGAGAGAAGCAACGCTTACGGCGTATGATTTCAACCGACTTTGCAACAACACTACGGCAGAAGATTATAAACAGGCGCAAGCGGAAAGCGCGCCGGGAAGCGAAACGCCGAGCGATTGGAATTACGTTTCCGTTCCCGAAAAGGCGAGAATTGCGAGTTTCGACGAAAGCACCTTATTCAGAATGCCCGACGGCAAGTATCAGGATTATACCTATTACGTTCCGAACAAGTGTGTTAAAGAGAACGCCGAAAAAGGCACGATCAGATTGAGCTTACATAACGACTACACCGTTCGTTTAAGTGACAACAGCGGCGAAGAAAAGAAAACGGCGGAACTTTCGGCAAAAGATTTTTGCGAGGAAGTCAGAGAGAAAGACGCAGCCGCATACGGCACGGAATACAAACGACCGAGCGTTGAGGCAAATACTTCTTTCGACGAAAAAGAAAAAGCGTTATGCACCGCCGTTCCCGACGAAATGAAAAAGCGACCGAATTGGGTTGTGGTTAAAACGTGGTGGAACGCCGAAAAGGGCAAATACAATAAACGCCCCGTCAACTGCAACAGCGACAAAGGCGAGTATGCCGAAAGCGACAACCCCGAAACGTGGACAACCTTCGATAACGCCTTAAAGTACCTGAAAGAAAAAGGCGGCACGACTGTTGCCTATGCGCTTGACGGAAATGACAATATTTCCTGTATCGACCTTGACCGTTGCTACGACGAAAACGGACAGCAGACCGCGCTTGCAAAAGAGGTTCTTTCAAAGTGCGGCAAGACCTACGTCGAAAAGTCGGTAAGCGGAAACGGATTGCATATTTTCGGTAAAACGGGCGGTATGGATATTCGCACATTCTCGAAAGACGGGGATTTGGAATTTTATCAGAAAGATCATTTCATCGCAATGACGGGCGACGGCACGGGCTATTCCAGCCTTGAAAGTTTCGATACGCCCGAAATGAAAGAACTTTTGTCCCGTAAATGCGAGAAACGGGAAGAGTGGAACGGCGTATGCAAAGGCGTGAACGGACTGTCTACTATGACCGATCGTGACGTCGTGGAAAAAGCGTCGAACGCAAAGAACGGGGATAAATTCAAGAGGCTTTATGCGGGAGAGGATTTGCAGAACAATCACTCGAACTCGGATATGTCGCTGATGAATTTACTTGCCTATTGGTGTAACGGGGATAAAGAGCAAATGCTTCGTATCTTTGCAACGAGCGGATTATTCAGACCGAATAAATCGCCGGACTATTACGAGGGAACGGCAATCAAAGCTTTGCGCTCAATGCCCGTTAAATCGACCTATACGCCGACTGTTCCGAAAAATACAGGCGGTAACGGTAAAAGATGACAAGACTTTATCACGGCGACTGTCTGACAGTGATGAAAGAACAACCGGAGCAAAGCGTTGACCTTATTCTATGCGATCTTCCGTATGGTTGCGGCAAGACAAAACATAAGTGGGATAGGGAAATCGACCTGACGGAACTTTGGAAAGGATATAAGCGACTTCTAAAACCGGACGGCATCGTCTGCTTATTCGGGAACGAGCCTTTCACAAGCAAACTGATTCAGAGCAATGCGGATATGTTTCGTTACAAAATGGTATGGGAAAAGGAAAGTCCGACGGGATTTCTGAACTCTAATTACAAGCCGCTGTCCCTGTTTGAAGATATTGTTGTTTTCAGCAAAGGGACGGTGGGAAGTAAGAGCAAACTGCCGATACGGTATTACCCGCAAGGGCTTATTCAAAAAGAACAAGTGAAACGAAACAGACCGAATTCGACGTGGCGAAGCGGTAAAGGGTACGGCGGCAATAACAAACTCAATTCGGATACGGAATACGTTACGCATTACGCGAACTATCCGACGGATATATTGAAGTTTTCAAGAGATAGGAACGCCGTTCACCCGACGCAGAAACCTGTCGCGCTTCTCGAATACCTGATTAAAACCTATACGAAAGAGGGCGAGGTGGTAATGGATAACTGTATGGGATCGGGAAGCGCGGGCGTTGCTTGCAGAAATACAGGAAGAGGGTTTATAGGGATAGAAGCGGACGATGACTACTTTGAGTTGGCAAAGAAACGCATAGAAAAAGGCTACGGCGAGTAGCCGTAGCCGAAGAAATTATTCGTTAAGCAAAAATTTGATAATGTTGTAATGCTTGATACCGTTACGCGAAAAGTCGGGGAGATCGCCCGATATGACGTATTTCGGATAGTTGTCTTTGATTCTTTCAAGGTTTCCGAATTCGCGTTCGACTGTTTCGGTAGAAGCAAGGAGATAACAGACCTGAACGTAAAGAGTATCCGAACCTTTGTAAGCAACGAAGTCGATTTCGTAATCGTCGGTTTTACCGACTTTTACGTCGTATCCGCGGTACAAAAGTTCAAGATATACGATATTCTCGTACAGTTTATTATAGTCGATTTCGCCGCTCGCTTTTACGCAGTTTCTGAGTCCCAAATCGACGGTGTAATACTTTTCGTTCGTGGTAAGAAGTTTCTTGCCCTTAATATCGTAACGCTGTGCGCTATACACGACCATCGCTTTTTTAATGTAGTCGATATAGGCGATTACCGTTTCTACCGTTGTGTTAATGCCTTCTTGTTTTAACGCGGCAACAATGGAACGTGCGGAAAACGGATTGGCAATATTGTCCATCAAAAAGGCGAGAATCATATTCAAAAGATTCGTATCTTTAATGTTGTTCCTTTGAATAATGTCTTTGACAACGATGGCGTCGTAAGTGTCCGAAAGGTATGCTTCAAGCGAAATTTCTTCGAGTGAAAAACGCATCGGTAAACCGCCGTATTTGAGATAGTCTTGAAACAATACTTCGTCGGACTTGAATTTGCCGTTTTGTTCAAGCATTTGCTTGGCTTCCGATAGCGTAAAGGGGTAGACGTGGATTTGAATATAACGTCCCGCAATCAGCGTTGCAAGTTCGCCCGAAAGAAGCTTTGAATTTGAGCCGGTGATATAGACGTCGCAATCGATGTCAACGAGAAGAGAAGAAACAACTTCTTCCCAGCCTGAAACGACCTGTATTTCATCAAGGAAAATGTACGCTTTTGCGTTCAACTTTTCACAAGCGGAAATGAGATACTCGTACAATACGTCACCGTCTTTGAACTTCTTGTTCTTTTTGGATTCAAGACTGATATTGATGATTTGCGACTTAGATCTTCCGTTCTTCAAAAGATAGTCCTGAATTTGCGAAAGCAAAACAGTTTTCCCAGAACGGCGAACGCCTGTTAATACTTTAATCAGATTCTTATCTATCAGCGGGACGATTTGGTTGATATATGCTTCTCGAATAATCATAAAATCACCTCATTTACTATGATGTGCTTTTATTATAGCAGACAAAAATGTAAAAGTCAATACTTTTGTCAGTTTTAGAACCGACAAAAATACAAGAAAAATAAAATTTGTAAGGAGAAAAACGCGAAAAATGAAGAAAAACAACATACGAGATACCCCCGTAATCGTAATTCCGAAAGGTTACACGATAGACGACCTGATGGACTTCGACGACGAGGGTTACGAGAACGGCGAGCCGGCAATGGTAGAGGAGGTGAAAGTTGTCTTTGAATAGTGAAGAAAAGAATACGGCGTATGAGAAACTAACGCCGCAGAGAAAGCAACTTGTGGACAAGGTAATGGAAAACCTTGAAAAAGGCAATCTCTTCTGGACGCAGGGTTGGGTATCGTCGGGCGCGCCTGAGTCGGCAATTACAGGAAAGAAATATCGTGGAATCAACAACCTTTTTCTGTCGCTTATAGCGATGAGCGAGAACTACGGAGATAACCGTTGGGCAACGTTCAAACAGATGGAAGAAAAGGGTTGGACTTTCAAGAAGGACGAAGAAGGCAACAGCCTTGCAAAGGGTAAGGGCGCGAGCATTGAGTATTACGAAATGCGAGATAAAGAAACGAAAAGACGTTTCGATAGAAGCGTTCTCGACGGAATGACGGCGAGCGAACAGCAAGAGTATATGGATAAAAACGTGTATTGGCTACGCAAATTCTACCGTGTATTCAACTGTTCGCTGATGGACGGCGTACCCGTAAAGGAGAAACCGCAAATCGATGTCAACGACCGTAACGACAGAGCTGAAACGATCCTTGATTATTGGGACAAGAACGAAGCGAAAATCGTGTACGGCGGCAGTCGGGCTTTCTACCGGACGGATACGGACGAAGTGCATTTGCCTAAACGTGCGGACTTTAAGAGTATGCAGGAATTTTACTCGACCGCATTGCACGAAATCGGGCATAGTACGGGACACGAAAGCAGGCTCGACCGAGATTTGTCGGGCAGATTCGGTAGCGAGGACTATGCAATGGAAGAATTGCGAGCCGAAATTGCTTCTATCTTTATGGAGCAGGACTTGGAAATAGAACCGAGCGAGGAACGATTGCAGAACAACGCGGCGTATATACAATCTTGGAAAGAGGAAATCAAAGAAAACCCGAACGCGCTGTTTACGGCAATTACCGACGCGGATAAAATCGCAAAATACGTTTCAGGGAAAGAACAAGAATATCGTCAGACCAAAGATATTCAGTTTTATGCAATCGTCGAGGAAACGAACGCTTATTCCGAGCAGGTATATAAATGCTGTATCTGCGATGAAGAAGGCAGAGTAAAACCGCTTATCAATTACGGCTTTGCCGACCGCGACGCGCTCGAAAAAGAACTTGACAAAATCAAGGAACTCGACTTGTGGAAAGATAAAACGTTTGAAGAAGTCGGAATCGACGAACTCAAAGAAAAAGGCGCGACGGGCAAAGTGGAGCAAGAGAAGTCAACGGAATACATACGACCTTCCGAACTTGTAGCGACGGAAGTCGCGGCGCGAGCATTGCCCGTCAGTATGGACGGCAGGGGCAAGGCGAGCCTTACGCGGATGAGCGACCGTGAAACGCTTGAACGAGCAGAAAAACATTTCGGAACGGACGCAAAGTTTTCTGATCTCTACAATGGGAAAACCGTGTTGGGAAGCGAGGAAAAGAGCGAATATGCGTTGATGTTGCGCCTTGCCTTATTCTGCGGAAACGACAAAGAGCAGCTACTTCGTTTATTCAAATCGTCGGGGCAATTCCGCGACGAAAAGCCGAACGCTTACTATATGAAAATGGCAGAAAACGGCTTGAAATTCATTGCAGACAAACGGAGTGCTTTCGGCGGAGCGAACGAAGCAGGTGGCTTTACCAAAGGCAAAGTCGGTATCAATTCAAAGAGGTGAAAACAATAGTAAGGATATGGTTCAGGACATATACACGACGGAAAGGAAGTACAAAATCATCTATGCCGATCCGCCTTGGCAGTTCAGGACGTATTCGGCAAAAGGACAAGGGCGAAGCGCGGAAAGACATTATCCGACGATGCCCAAAACAGAGATACAGGCGTTGCCTGTGTCCCGTATCTGCGAGAAAGATAGCGTATTGTTTTTATGGGTAACAGCGCCGTGCCTTATAGAAGGAATAGAACTAATAAAGGCTTGGGGATTTACATATAAAACGGTCGCTTTCACTTGGATAAAAAAGTGCAGACGAGCAGACAAGATATTTACCGGAATGGGATATTACACTCGCTCTAATGCCGAATACTGCCTGATTGCAACAAAAGGAAAAGGACTAAAACGCAAAAGCCGTTCTGTTTCATCTGTCATTATGACTCCCATAGAAGAGCATAGTAAGAAACCTGACGAAACAAGAAAACGGATAGAAGCGTTGTACGGCGATGTGCCGAAGATAGAGTTGTTTGCAAGACGGCAGGCAGATAATTGGGACTGTTGGGGCAACGAAGTATAAACATAAAAAACATAAGGAGCAAAAAACATTGAAAGAAAGAAACTTCAAATTCAGAAAAAGTTATGCGGAAGTTATCCGCGTAATGGACGACAAACAGGCGGGCAGATTTATCAAAGCAGTATCGGATTACGTCTTTGACGGGAGAACATACGACGGCAACGACACGGCAATCAAGAGTGCGTTCACTCTTGTGAAAGTATCTCTTGACAACGAAATTGCAGACAGAGAAAACGGCAGACGCGGCGGTATCAAGAGCCGTGAACTTCGTAAGGCAAAGGACGAACAGCCGAGCGTTGCAAGAGTAATCGCAAGCGGTATCGTTGCGAGCGAAATGCTGAAAAGTATCCTTGAAGGCAGAGAAACACCGTCTGACAACGATGGGGATACCACCGAAAATTGTTTGGGCAGAGAGGGCTTTTAGCAAGCAGGATAAGGATTTTCCAAACTATCGGAAAATCGCAGAGTTGAACAAGTCGGAAACCGACTTTTCGGGGAGGTGATAACAATGGGAAGAAAAATGAAACTCGACGGCAACTGTGGCAGTAAATTCATTACGATTGACGACGAAAAGAAGTGGGCGTTGATCCGAGAGATAGCGACGGTTGACAGATACAAAAACAGTTTTAACGCAATCGTAAACGACGCGCTGATGTTCGGACTACCGGAACTGCACAGACGGCTTTTCGATAAAGTCGAAATCGACGGCGAAGAAAAAACGGTCAGCGTTCCGAGAGAATACAGCGAGGACGCGTTGTACTTTGAACTCGTCAGGCTTATGCGTGAAAACATTGCAAATCAGGTGGTGCTGAAACGATTGGTCTGTTCCATATTCAATCTTCTTGCCGTATGGGGCGAGGGTGCGAGAATGGGCGAGGCGTTCAAAAAAGGTTTTCTCAAAGACACGCCGGACTTCATCGTAAAGGAAGAAGCGCGGATGCTGAAAGAAGCGGGGAGGTAAGAACATAGGAAACAATCAACCCGTCGTATTCAACATACAGTATACACCGTATCGGTTGCCGAAAAATGCAAGCGGGCTTGAAACGGAAGCCCACAGAGCGGAACGCTCATTCTTCGATATGACGGGCAACACGAACGTGTACGACTACATTACGACGGAAGGAAAAATTACGGGGAAAAAGTCGGGCAGAATCACCGCGCTCGAATACTTGCAAAAGTCAACGGGCGTATTCAACGGCAACGGACTTTTGTCGGAAGAAAAAGTCGCGGAAATGAAAGAACGGCTGAAAAACAACAAGGGCAACATTTGGCACGGGTTTATCTCTCTCAACGAAGAACAGTCGCACAAGATTGATACACCCGAAAAATGTATCGGGCTGATGAAACGGACGTTCGGAGAGTTTTTAACCGACGCAGGGTTCAACAAAAAGAACATCGACCTGATGTGCGCGTTGCACTTGGACAGACCGCACCATCTGCATATCCATTTCGTTTTTTGGGAGAAAGAACCGACGTATAAATCGAAAAAAGACGGAACGCTCGACTACCGAAGAAAAGGCAAAATTAATATGGAAGCCATCAACAAACTATTCGTCCGAACAGGACTTTACATAGATGAAAACAGGGACAGGCTTTTTAACACGAGGGTGGAGGCGATTCGCGCGCTTAGGGGTATGACTTCCGTAAAAGCGGCAATGGGCAGTAGCGATGAGATAAGAAAGGAGATTTTATCGCTTGCAAAAGACCTGCCGAAAACGGGCAGGCTTTCCTACGGCAGTAAGGATATGGAAGCATACGTTGGGCGGGTAGATAAAATAGTCGAAATGCTGATCGGCTATCAGGGACAAGCGCGGCGTTCGCATTTGCGGTTTTTGGACGAACTCGAAAAGCACAAACAGGCGATTAAAAACATTTGCGGGACACCGTTTGCGTTCACAGACAGGAACGTAAAGGTTGAAGAAGTGGAACGGAACTTGCCGAAGTACCACAACAAAATCGACGAAAAAACGCTGTCGATTATAGAGGATATAGAAGCCGACTATAAAAGGCGGCAAGGAAATCTTGTCCTGAAACTCGCAAAGTTTATCAAGCCTGAAATTTACGAGAAGCCGAGATACGGAAAAACAAAGCCGAACGATAAAAATCATAAACGGCGTTTAGCAATGTCCCGCCGAAAAATAAAGTCGTTGTTCGGAAAATTTCTCTTATCGTTCGGTAGCGAAAGCGAACTCTTGGAAAGAGATTTTTCTCACCGCTTGCAGGATATTGAAAAAGAAATGGAAGAACAGCGCAAAAGAGAAAACGGAGAATACAAGGAGGTGAACTATAAAGATTGAACAGAAAAGATATAACAAGGCACAAAAAGAGAAAAAAGAATAAACTCCAACTTCTGTTTTGGGGCATACTCTTCGCCTTTGTAGCCGTTCTCGTTATGTATCTGTTTTCGCTCGGCGGGAAAAGCATAGGCGAGATATTAAGCTACAAAAACTATTGGCTTTCCGTCGGCGTGGCGAACGGCTTGATACTCATAGGGTATCTTATGATGTATCGGGTAGACGCACAGAATATTGCATTGAACGAAAACGACTTGGAAGATACCGAATGGCTGTCGGTGAAAAGATTGAAGAAACTCAAAGAATTTCAGGTTTACGACTATAAATCGGCAGAGGAAAAGACGGACGGTATCGTCATCGGCGCGGAGAAAAAGGGCGGAAGCGTGGAAGTGATTACAACGAGTCAGTTGCATGCTTTAATCGTCGGTACGACGGGTAGTGGTAAAACAACGGGCTTCGTCGATCAGAATATAGCGGTACTCGGCAAAAGCAAGGGCAAACCGTCAATCGTCATAAGCGATCCGAAAAAGGAACTGTACGAAAAGCACGCGAGAACGCTTGAAAAGGAAGGATACAAAATATCCGTGTTGGATCTTAGAGAACCGTATTCGTCGGAGAGATGGAATCCGATGAACGTGCTTCTTCGCCGTATCAGGCTCGTGAAAGACCTTGAAAACAACTTACAGCAGAAAGACGGCAAGTATTACGGAGCGGGCGAAGTGTTCTTGTCTTACAGGGACGCAAGAACGCGTATGCAGGAACTCAAAGACGAAATATACGAAAACGCGCAAGACCTTGTATATACGCTTTGCCCGGTGCAGAACAGAGATCAGCCGACTTGGGAACAGGGCGCGAGAAACCTTATCTTTGGTTTCGTCCTTGCAATGTGCGAGGATTGTATAAAGGGTAAAATCGACGAAAGCCAACTTGTGCTTTTTAATGTCTACCACAATATCACGAAGTATTGTTCGGAAGATACGACCGCGCTTCGCAACTACCTAATTGACGGGCGCGACGAGTTTTCAAAAGTAAGAGGCTTGGTAAATACCGTACTTATCACTTCGGACAAAACGCTTACTTCGTATCTTTCGGAAGTCAACAGTTATATGCAACAACTATCGGACGACGGCATTATGTCTATGACTGCGGAAAATGATTTGGACGTTGTGAATATGGACGAAAGCCCGAACGCGGTATTTATTATCGTGCCGGACGAAAGATTTACAAGACACCGTTTCGTAACGCTTTTCATTACGCAGATGTACAAAGAACTCGTAGAAAAGGCAAATCTGAACCTGCGCCGAAATCAAACGGAAACGGCAATTCTGAAACGCAATACTTACTTTGTGTTGGATGAGTTTGCCAATCTTCCGAAATTCGAGAATATTGAGGGAATGGTAACGGTAGCGCGTTCGCGCGGCATACGGTTTTTGTTCGTATTGCAGTCGTATTCGCAACTGACCGCGAAGTACGGCAGGGACGTCGGGGACATTATAAAGACAAATTGCAACGTAAAAATCTTTATCGGCTCGGACGACAGCGAAACAAGGAAAGAGTTTTCAGAACTTTGCGGACAGAAAAAGATCAAGCAGTTCTCGGTGAATACAAACGCGGACAACCCCGCAAGCAGTAATACGGGTGCGACGACGCAACCGCTCATTACGGTGGGTATGCTTGAAAGGTTGAATGGCGACGAGAAAGGCGACGCGATTGTTTCGGTCAGAGGATATGAACCGATATGGACGGTATTCACGCCGTCTTACGAACTCAAAAAGGTTTATTTCCCCGAAGGCAAAGCGGCAATCGGCAAGCGCGAAGCCGTGCTGTTTGAAAAAGAGAATTACGTTTTCGACATCACGGGCGACGTGGGGCAAAAGATCGAAGATAAGATTTCAGAACTTATCGAAGAGCAGGAAGCGGAAGAAGCGAGAGCCGATGAAAACGACAAAGCAAAGCGCGTTGCAAAGCTTACCAAGCAATGGGACGATGTGGAAGCCGAGCTTCAGCGCGTGGTGGACAATATTTGCGTGTACCTTGACGGTAAAGACGAAAAGGCGGTGCGGCAAGCGGCGTATGAACACAAAGTACGACTACTGCTTGCAATTACCGAACATTACAACAGGAGTATAGCAAACGAAATCAGAGTGGCGGCAGACAAAATCCAACTCGAACTGTTGCCAAGAATGAAAGAGTATCAGGAACAAGCAACAAAATAGCTTGAAAGGAGGAATCATTTGAAAAAAATAAAATTCATTTTGTCGGCGTTAATGCTGACGGTGTGTATGACTGCATTTATCGGTGCGGGCGGAGCAACCGCGTTTGCATACGAGGGAGAACAAGAACCCGTAGCCGAGTGTGCGCACGAATACACGGAAGAGGTGGTGGAAGGCACTTGCACTACGAAAGGGTATACGAAATATACCTGCAACCTTTGCGGCGATACCTACACCGACAATTATACCGAGGTGAACGGACATAAATTCGGGGAAATCGTGATAGAACCGACCTGTACGCACCGCGGATATACCATTCATTACTGCGAAGATTGCGGTTATGAATATTCGGACAGTTATGTTTCCGCTACGGGACACGCGTATTTGCCCGAAGAACACCTTGCGACTTGCACGGAAGACGGTTATACCGAATACGTTTGCAAAAACTGCGGCGACAGTTATACGGTGGACGGAGATAAGGCGATCGGACACGATTACGAGGAAAAGACGGTCGGCAGAACGTGTGAGTCTTATGGTTATACGGTACATACCTGCAAGAATTGCGCGGACAGATATGTTACCGATTATGTAAAACCCGCGGGACACGATTACGAAAAGACAATCGTAAAAGCGGAAGAGGGAAAAGTCGGTTACACGAAATACACCTGCAAAGAGTGTGATTATAACTATGTTTCGGACTTTGTAACGAGCGGCGACGATGGCTATATCGAAGAAAATCCCGATACGCCGACCGAGCCTGAACAGCCCGACAAACCGACCGAACCGGATCAGCCTGAAAATCCCGATCAACCCGAAAAGCCCGACGAGCATACGCACGTTTACGTTTTCGACGCGGTAGTAAAGGAACAGGAAAAGACGATGACGGTATCTTACGTTTGCGAGTGCGGGGATAATCGCACCGAGTTCGTGAAAGTGGAATTTACGAGCGCGGACGACGGAAGCGGCGTTGTGCTGATTCCGGGCGAGAACGGAGAACTCGACTTTGCGGTACTTGAAGGGAAATATATCGTTACCGTAACGAACGATAACGGTGAGGAACTGATGGTTTACGAGGTAAATTTGGCGAAAAACGAACCTAAACCTATTGAACCCGAACAGCCAGATAAACCGACCGAACCTGAACAACCCGAAACACCGGATAAACCTGACGACAAGCCGAACGAGGATAAACCGTCCGAGCCTGAAACGCCCGATACGCCGTCCGATTCCGGAGCGGACAAGCCGTCGGATACGGAAAAGGAAGAAAAGAAAACTTCCGCCGCAGTCATATTGCTGCCGATTCTTCTCGTACTCGGCGCAGGCGCGGTGGTAACTCTCGTCGTTCTCAAAAAGAAGAACGGCAAAAACAAAAAATCTGAAAATAAAAAGGAGCAGAAATAATCTATGAATAATTTACTTGCAGCAACCCTTGATGAAAATTTACAGGGAATCGTTACCAAATTGCAGTCGCTTATGGACAGCTTTTGGATTTACATCGTAATGGCACTCGCGGCGGTCGTCGTCATTTGGGGTGCTTACGTCGGTATCAAAATTGCTATCGCTCACAAGAACGAAGAGAAAATTAACGCCCGCGATATGGTTAAAAACCTTATCATCGGTATCGTAATTATTTTCGTAATCGCAATGGGCGCACCGCTTCTCATCAACGGACTTTCCGCGTGGGTAGGCTAAGAGAAACAATCGAAGGAGGATAAAACAATATGAATAATCTTTTGGCAACAACTCTTAACGAAAACCTTGCCGAAATCGTCGGCAAACTTCAAACTCTTATGGATTCTTTTTGGATCTATATCGTAATGGCACTTGCCGGCGTAGTTGTCGTGTGGGGTGCTTTTGTAGGAATTAAGATTGCAATCGCACACAAAAACGAAGAAAAAATCAATGCGAGAGATATGGTCAAAAACCTTATCATCGGTATCATTATCATCTTCGTCGTTGCAATGGGTGCGCCGCTTCTTATCAACGGTCTTTCCGCTTGGGTAACTGCGTAATCTCATAGGGCGGATATTTTGCGCGGGGCGGCAGAGATTTTTGCCGCCCTATATTTTTAACTTTAAGGAGGAGCAGAATGCTTATATTTTTTCAACAGTTATGCTTGCTTCTTTTTCTGTGGCTTCTAAAACTCGTGGACGGGTTAATGGAGATATTCTCGGCAATATCGGGAATTACGGACGTAACTTATAAAGGCGAAAAGGTCAATATCATCGAATTTTTGGCGGGCGATAGCACGGTAAATACGATATTTTGGTGCATTTTCATTTTAGCGATAGGGCTTACTTGTATTTTTACGATAGCCGCGCTTATCAAAAATATGATTAACTCGCAACGAAACGTATCGACTATCGTCGGCAAGTTCTTTTTGGCACTTCTCGGCACAATGGCAATGCTAACGGTTTTATTCCTGATTATCCTTATATCCAACTCGTTGCTCGTGCTTGTATCGCAGATATTCCAGATCGGCAATACGACGAAATTGTCGAGCGCGTTGTTCAACGCCTGCGCGGGCGATTGGATAAACGGGTATTCGGTTTCGGAGTTCGATATATCACGGCTCGGCGTAAATGAGATTTTCGGAGATTATACGACAGGTTTCGTATTTCCCGACAAATGGAAATATAACGGAATGGTCAACCCCGACAAGTTCTTGTATCTGCCGTCGCTCATTTCAGGCGTTGCGCTTGCAATCGCGCTTGTGGTTGCGGTTCTCAACTTGGCGAAAAGGGTATACGAAATCATTTTTATGTACTTCGTAATGCCTATGAGTATGTCAACGCTTCCGCTCGATGACGGAGCGAGATTCAAAACGTGGAGAGAAACTTTTATAACGAAAATCGTGATTGCCTACGGAACGGTGTTCTCGGTAAATATCTTCGTTCTGCTTTTGCCGCTTATAACAAGAATGCGGATAGACGAAATCAGCGGGTTTGGTAATTCGATGTTCCTTATCTTTATGATTGTCGGCGGAGCAATGGTTATTCCGGCAGGGCAAGCGCTGTTTTGTAAACTGTTCGGACAGGCGGACGATATGCACGCAGGCGGTAACTTCTTACGCTCGGCGTTTTACGGTTCGCGTATGGTCGGAGCGGCGACGTTCGGCTTGGCTCATAAAATTATTCACGGCGGCGCAAGTGTCGGAAAAGCAATCTCGAATCACAGGAAAAACAAAGCAGACAGTAGTGGCGGAGGAGATAATTCGGACAAGTATTCCGAAGATAAAACTTCTGCTGAAACAACGGAAGGATCAGAAAGTAGCGGAGGTGAAAGCACAGAATGAGAATAATTCCGAAAAAAATCAAAGTAAAAAACACGGTATGGAAATGCTATTCGATGGCAGACGTAATCGTTGCGTTGATCGTGTTTGCAATTATTTTCGTTGCAATCACTTCGGGCGCGTTCGCGTTTGCCGTAATTATGGGACTGCTTGCGGTGGTAATGTTTATGCCTACGCAGGACGGCATTTTCTATTCGTGTATCTTGGAAAACATAAAATTTCTGTTTGCGAAAAAGGTTTATACCGAAAACGCAGACAAACAGAAAGAACGCGTGGACGCGCTTCTAAATCTGAAAGACATCAAGGAAAACGGACTAATCGAATACAGCAGCGGGTACTACGGCAGAGTAATTAAAGTCGGGCAGAAGAATTTCGGGATAGAGGACGTCGTTCAGCAGAATATAGACATCGACTATCTTGCGAACGCGCTTAAAATGCTCGACGGAACGCAATGCGCCGACATTATAAAAATAGACCGTCCCGTAAACTTGGATAACTTTGCGCAAGACCTGTTCGGCAGACTTGCGGAAAGAAAAGAGAGCGCGGACGGGGAAGAAGTGGCGAAAATCAAGACGGCTATATTAAGGGAAAGAATCGACCGTATCGACAAGATGAACAATATCTTAAAGCAGTATCTTTCGGACTATTACATCGTCGTTTACGGCAGAAACGAACTCGACCTTGAAAACACGACAATCAACGTTGCGAGCGAAATCAACAAGTGCGGACTGAACACGAAATTGCTCGGAAGAAAGGAAACGGCGATATTTTTGAAATACAGTTTTTCGCGGAATTTTGACGAGCGCGAAATCAAAGAAATCGACGATAATCGACTTATAGCGTGGGTAAAGCCGAAAAAGGTTGAGTTCAAAGCCAACAGTTATACGATGGACGGAACGCAAGCGGCGGTGTTTGCAATCGCGGATTATCCGTTACGAGTTCGTAACGCGTGGGGCGCGGACGTGTTCAATATTCCGAACACGAAAGTGGTTCTGCACGTCAAACCCGTGGACAAATTCAAAGCGATAAAGCGTATCGACAAGTGTATCGGCGAAATGGAAACAAAGCAAATACTTTCCGAAAAGGCAAGCGAAGCGAACAGCGCGGAAACCCACAGAGAAACAATGAACGCGCTTTTAGACAGTCTGCAAACGGAAAACGAGTCGCTTCTCGACGTTACGCTTACTATCACGGCGTATAACTATCTCGATGACGATAACTACAAAAAGGCTGTAAGAAGAAGTATTATGACGGGAAATTTCAAGCCGTCCAACCTTTACGGCTTGCAGATAGAAGGTTTCAAATCGTCGGCAATTTCGCCCGTGAGTACGCTTAAAAACTATGAACGCGGTATCAACAGTTCAAGCTTAGCGGCGGTGTTTCCGTTCGTTCGCACGTTCGTTATGGACGACGGAGGTATTATGCTCGGAGAGAACAAAGCAAACGGCTTTCCGTTCATCTTCAATATATGGAAACGCGGAAATCTGTATCAGAACAGTAACGGTATGATTATCGGGAAATCGGGTTCGGGTAAATCGTTTTTCTTAAAATCGCTTATTGCCAACGAGTGGGCGAACGATACGAGAGTAATTATACTCGATCCCGAAGCCGAGTATCTGACCTTGACGAAAAACTTGTCGGGTAATCTTATCGACGTAGGCAACGCAAAAGAGGGCAGAATTAACCCGTTCCATATCTACAAAATATTGACGGAGGACGGCTTGCCCGCAGATCCGGTCGTAACGTTTAACACGCACCTGAAAATGCTCGAAAGTTTTTTCAAGATCGTTTTCGTGGGCGCGAACAGCGACGTTATCGAACTTATAAATAACCTTGCGGTGGAAGCGTATGCGAGAAAAGGAATCTATGAAACAACGGACTGCACGGGGCTTAATGCCGAGGATTTTCCGCTGTTTACCGACTTATTGGCGGTCTTACGGGAAAAGAACAAGGAAGAAACGGACGGTCTGACTTTGCGGGATATGCGGACGGCGGAGTTGTATTTGCAGAAGTTCGTAAGCGGCAGATATTCGGATATTTGGAACGCGCCGTCTACGTTGAAAGTGGATGCCGACTTGATTGACTTTAACTTTCAGTCGTTGTTTGCAAACAAGAATAACACCGTGGCGAACGCGCAGATGTTGCTTGTTTTCCGTTTTATTGAGCAGGAAGTCATCAACGCAAGGGAAGCGAACAAAAGCGGGAAAAATTTGCGAACGCTTATCATCGCCGACGAGGCGCATTTATTTATTGACGCGAAATTCCCGATTGCATTGGACTTTTTCTTCTCGATGAGTAAGCGAATCAGAAAATATAACGGCTCGTTTATTCCCGCAACGCAGAATATAGCCGATTGGAATGCGAACGAAGAACTCCGCAGCAAGACTTCGGCTATTCTTAAAAACTCGCAGTACACCTTTATATTCAAACTGTCCGCACCGGATATGAAAGACGTTTTGGACGTTTACAAAGCGGGCGACAGTTTCAATGCAGACGAGCAGAGAATGATTATTTCGGCGGTAACGGGACAGGTATTTTTCATCGGCTCGACGGAACTTCGCACCAACGTGAAGATTACGACGGGCGAATATATCAAGAGCCTGTTTGAAGATAAAACAGGCGAAAATTACAATAAGGAGGGCAATTAAGTGGTAAAAATCAAAAGAAAAAGCATTTTACGAACGCTGTTATGTACCGTGTTCGCGCTGTGTTTTGCGGTAGGCTTGTCAAGCCTGTTTGCAAGCGGCACGACTGCGTATGCGACAACCACGCCAAAATATACCGTTAAGTTTAATTGGTCTACGAAAATCACAACGGGAACGGGCGGTGGAACGGGAGGCAATACGGCAAGCGGCTCAGGCGTAAGTTACAGTATGCAAACAGGACAATATAGTTTTGTGGACTATTCGGTGACGCTTTACGGCAGTTCGTCGTCGGGAACGGGAACGTTTGAAAGCGGCAGTTATATCGGCTCGAACTCGGTCAACGTCATTATAAATTCTTCTGTAAAAATCCCGACAACCATTTCGGGCAACGGTACGACGGTAGCAAAAGGAAACAATAATTCGTTTTCGCTTTCTAACCTTGCAGACGGTACATATACGGTAACTTCGAGTTTTAGCGCAGGATGGGCAACAAGCCCACGTTCGGGTATCAGCAAATCATATTCGTTCACGTTTCAGTTTAAGATAGATAGCACCGCGCCTACAATGAATAACGTTTCGACTTCGTCTACGGTGAAATATACCAATTCTTCTACATACGTTTACGCTTCCGATTCGATGAGCGGCGTGGACGCTATTTATATGAAAACGCCCGGCAGCAGCAGTTACGGTAATATGGGTACGTCTACTACGGTATCTTCGTCCGGGACGAACGGTTTGTATTCATTCTACGCCAAAGATAAGGCGGGCAATATATCAAGAACATATTTTCTGTATCTCGATACTGTAAAACCCACGGGGACGATTAAGAACAGTAGCGGGGCGGAAATTACGGGTAATTACACGAATCAGGCGTTTTTATATACGGCGAGCGACGGCGGGAGCGGAATCAGTTACTTACAGTATAAAAAGCCGGGCAGTTCGTCTTGGCTGACCTATACGTCGGGAACAAGTATTTCCGCAAGCGCGACAAGCGGAACGTATCAGTTCAGAGCCGTAGATAAAGCGGGAAACATTTCCGCGACGAAAAGCATTGCGCTTGATTCGTCAAAGCCGACAATGACTTTATATTCGGGAGATGTTTCGGTATCGAACGGATACAAAAGCATAGCGAACTATATCAAGGCAACGGCGACGGACAGCGGAAGCGGTGTAAAAACAATCTACGTTAAAAAGCCCGGCGCGTCGAGTTATACCGAATACACGAGCGGAACGCAACTGACAGCAGACGGCGCATATTCGTTCTATACGGTGGATAACGCGGGGAACGCTTCGCAAACCTATACGATTTCGATGGATCATACAAGACCTACTCTTACGAGTTCGGTCGGCGGGTTCGGGAAAACGTTGAAAGACGGGTTTACAGTAACCGCTTCGGATAATTACAGCGGGGTAACGCTGTATTACAAAACGCCGAACAGCACTTCATTTGTAGCAAGCACAACTTCAAGCGTCGTCTTTTCCAAAACGGCGGTAAACGGCACGTATGGTTTTTACGCGGTGGACGGTTTCGGCAACAGAAGCGATACTTGTTATATGTATATGAGTATTGATGCGCCCGAAGCGACGATAGTAAGGTCGGACAATAGCCATAAGGTTTGCGTGATTTGGACGGCGAGTAACTGCTATGCAACGTTGAACGGGAAAAGTTATACAAGCGGAACGTGGATAGAACAAGAGGGTGAATATACTTTCGTAATCACCAACGACGCCAACCGTTCGACAACGTATAAATTCACGGTAGATCACTACTATGCAAGGTATTCTATGGTTGCGCCGACTTGTACGCAAAAAGGTTATACTATATATAAATGTACGGGTTGCGGCGATAGCTACGACGGAGATTTTATAGAAGCCAAAGGACACGACTACGAGAGCAAAATCGTAAAACCGACCTGTACGGCGCAGGGCTATACGAGATATACTTGCAAAACTTGTGGCAATACCTATACGGATAACTTTGTCGAAGCCGAAGGTCATCGATACGGCGAATGGACAACCGTAAAAGAGCCGACCTGCGTAGACTTGGGAAAAGACGAGAGAACGTGTTCGGTATGTTCTTACGTTGACGAACGGGATACGGACGCGCTCGGTCATAGTTATAAAGACATCGTTGTAGATCCGTCCTGTACAGATAGAGGAAAAACTATTCACGAGTGCGAAAGGTGCGGTCATACCTATACGGACTCTTACACAGACGCAACGGGACACGATTTCGGAGAGTGGACAAGTCTGACGAAACCGACTTGTACGGCAAGCGGCGTAGAGCAAAGAAAATGCACGAGCTGTCCGCAGACCGAAACGAAAATCGTAAGCCCGCTCGGTCATAATTATAAGGCGGAGATTGTAGAACCGACTTGTTTGGAACAGGGCTACACAACGCATATTTGTTCACGTTGCCAAGCGGGATATAACGATACGTTTGTGCCGCCGCTCGGACACGATTATGCGGAAATCGAAGTTGCGCCGACTTGTACGGAAGAAGGCTATCACGGAAAGAAATGCCGCCGTTGCGAAGATACGATAAAAACGGAAATTCTGAAAGCGGTCGGACATAAATTCACCGATTCGTATTTCATCGCAACTTGCGAGGATGAAGGTTATACGCTTCATACCTGCCTGTCTTGCGGTAATGAATATAAAGATAACGTCGTTCCTGCAACCGGACACGATTACGAAACGGAAGTCGTGCGCGAGCCGCATTGCGAAACGGATGGCGAGAGAAAATTCCATTGCACGAAGTGTGAGAAAGAGTATTATTCTGATATTCCGGCAACGGGGCATAATTACGAACTTACGGGAACGGAAGAAGTAAACGGCGAAAATATTCGTACTTACGTTTGCACGAACTGCGGAGCAATTACCACGCAGAATATGGGCGAGCAGTACGAGCAAGTATCTTCGTATATCGGATATTTGTTCTGTCAATATCAGCCTTATATGTGGTGGGTGCTATTAGCGACCGCAGGCGTATGGAGTATCGTGATGGGCGTATTCTTTGCGATTGCGCAGAAGAACGAAGATAAAGAAAAGGCTCGGAAGATGATTAAAAATTACATCATCGGACTTGTTGTAATCTTTGCCATTCTCGTTGCTTGTCCGTATCTTATAAAAGGTATCGCGGCATTAATCGCAGGGTAAAAAGAAAAAAAGATCGTCCTTAGCCGAAATTTCACAAAAAAATTTGTAAAAACAGCTTGACAAATCACGGATCGCGTGCTATCGTATTGATACGATGAAAGAAAATCGGAGGTGGAACTTATGAACAAAGCAAAAGTAATGCGAAAAGCGGAAGCGGGTGAGGGATTGACCGTAGCGGAAATCAAGGTTTATCAAAAGGCTGTTAAACCCGAAAAGCACGTTTACGGCAAGTACGGGACGCTTGCTAAACAGTATTTGGAGGATAAAGGAATCGATTGGACGATTGCTAATCTTCCCGAATACCTGCACGGCGTAGATAAAGCCGCCGACGAATTGTACGAAACGATGTATGAGAAGTTCTCAAAAGAAGAGCGTTTCAAAAGGTCGGCAGACTTTATGGAAAACCTGAAAAGGGAAACGGAAATGCAAAGGCTTATCGAAGAAGAAATCTTGAACGAAATCGTTTATGTAAAATAACGGAGGTATCGGTATGAAAGCATTGAAAATCGTAGGAACAATCGGCAGATTTGCATTAGCGGGTGCGCTTATTGTAGGGCATTTCGTAATGAGTATCATAGGCGCGCTGATTTGCGCAATCACGTCGCAAGGCTAAACGGAGGTTTATTATGGAAAAGAAAGAAACAACGCCGCGCAGAGTGGCAAGAAGAAGTTACGAGGAGCGCAACAAGGACAAACGCAAGCAGGCGAGCGGAAATTTCGGAACGATGATTCCGCGCGATTTGTTCGACGAAATCAACGGTTTTTTGGCGAAGCACCGTATCACGAAAGTGCAGTTGATTTTCAGAGGATACGAATCTTTGAAAGCCGAGTACGAAAAGGAAACGGAATCTAAAACTTAATTGTGTATGCGAAAGGCATAGACACGAAAAACGATCAATTGATATTGGTGAAGCGTCGGTGGCTATGCCTTTCAAAAACTAAATAATCTATCTGCGCTTTACCGGAAAGGAGGGAAATACGGTTAGCGTAGAAGAAAAAAACAAAAACGAAATCATCTATTTGGCGTCGGTTGCCGTTTTAAGGCGACTGTATCTGAAAGGCGTTGACGTAAAAATACTTGAAAGATTGAACAGAAAGAACGCCGAAGCGATGGGGTGTGTTCCAACGGAGTTTATAAACTATAATTAAGGAGGTGTGGCTATGAATACTGCCGTCAAAGAAGTGCAGGTTATAAAAGCGACCAAGACAGGCGAAAAAAACAGAAAAAATCAGAGTGGCGGCATATTGCAGAGTCAGTACCGATAAAGACGATCAACTCAATTCGTTTTTCGCGCAAATGCGTTATTACAGAGATTACGTTCGCGGCAACGATAAAATGGTGCTTGTGGATATTTACGCAGATGAAGGTATTACGGGAACGGAATTAACAAAACGCGATGAAATGAAACGGCTTATCAGAGATTGCAAGCATAAAAAGATAGACCGTGTGCTTGTGAAAAGCGTTACCCGTTTTGCAAGAAATTCGCTCGAATGTATCGAAACCATACGAACTATGCAATCGTGCGGTGTAAGCGTATTATTTGAAAACGACCATATTGATACGGAAACGATGAATTCCGAAATGATGTTGTACATAAAAAGTGCGTTTGCGCAGAGCGAAGCAACGTCGGCGTCGAAACGAATGTCAACGTCTATCCGTATGAAAATGGAGGACGGAACTTATTATAATATCGCAAGACCGTATGGTTATAAGTGGGAAGATCGGAATTTGGTTGTTGTTCCCGAAGAGGCAGAGATTGTTAGAGAGATATACTCTATGTATTTAAGCGGCGAAACAAATAATGCAATAGCCAAAAAATTGAAAGAAAAAGTTCCCGAAAGAAAGTGGGGATATAATTCCATCAGATATATTCTGATGAATGAAAGATATGTGGGAGATATATTATGGCAAAAGACCTACACCCCTGACGTGTTGCCTCTAAAGCAGAAAAAGAATAGAGGGGAGCTTGCAAAATATATTTGTTACGATGCCCATCAAGGGATAATCGATAGGGAAACATTTGAAGCAGTTCAACGTTTAATGAGTCAAAGGAAGCCGGTCGGTGACTGCTGTTCGCAAAGAGAAAAAAGTGTTTATTATAAAAAAGTAAAATGCGGAAATTGCGGGTGGGCATATAAAGCGCATAAAATCAAAAACGATACAGAATGGACTTGCGGCAAAAGCGGACGTGCTGCGGAATCGTGTTGCACAAAGAGTATTTCCGAGAAAAAGTTGAATGCCTCTTTTGTGAAAATGTTCAATACATTAAAAATGAATAAAAAAGTTTTAATCGATGAAACGATATTGCAGTTACAAAACCTGAAAGCAAAGACAACCCGCAACAATGTGTCAATTCTTGAAATCGATGAAACCATCGCAACCCTTAGCCGTCAAAACAGTCTGTATAGTCAGATGTATGCGAATAACGTTATCGACGAAACCACATATATGGAAAAAACGGATACAATCAAAGGCGAAATTGCAGAAGCAAGGAGCCGCAGGATAAAGATTATCAACGGCGACGAAGAAGAATCTTTTTTAGAAGAATTGCGCAAATTGAGTCGCGAGATAGAAAAAGATGATTTTTTGACAGAGTTCAATCGGGAAACATTTCAAAAATACATTCAAATGATAATTGTAGAAAAGGAAGGCACATTGAGTTTTGTGCTTGCCGGAGATTTGAAATTGACCGTTGATTGTGAGGGGTGAGGGGAATGGTTAATAGATTGATAAGGTATGGGTATAAACTTTCAGACGGTAAACTTGTTCCCGATGAGTGTGAAGCGGCGATAGCTAATGAAATCTTCCAAAAGTATGCGAGCGGTATATCTCTTAAATCGATAGCGGAAGATCTGAATGCTCGGAAAATAAAATATATCGGGGAAAAGAGTGGTTGGAATAAACATAGAATCGCGTTTATGATAGAAGATCGGAAATACATAGGAGAGAATAACTATCCGGCAACAATTTCAAGAGAATTGTTTGATGAAGCTAATGCAGTAAAAAATCAAAAAAGTTTTAAGAAGAGAGCCTGTTCCGATGAAATAGAAACGTGTAAAACTTTTGTGTATTGTGGGCAGTGCGGGAAACTTATGCACAGAAAATCTATATGGGACACGCGAGAAAAATGGATTTGCAACGGCAAATGCAAATGTGTGAAATATATTGACGATCTCGAAATAATTACTGCCATAAAACAAGGTGTGAAAATAATAAAAGACGATGTTTCTATTTTGTCTGCCTCGGAAAATAGGAAAACCTATGAAAGAACGCAGGAAATTATGAGATGTACGAATGATATTGCACGATTTATAAATTCCGGAGAACCCAATTTTTACGTTGGTAAGAAAATGATTTTAGAATGTGCCAATTTGAAATTTCAGGTCTGCAAAGAAGATAAAAAAGCAATTTATACAGATAAAATCGAACGTTTCATTCATGAGGTCGATGAAGATAGAGACATAAGCAAAATCAATCAAATCATATCAAAGTTATTTGTTAATCAGGACGGTACTTTTACGATAGAGTTTATAAACGGTCTGTATTTGAATGTTATGGAGGCGGGCAATGCAAACGCAAGCGAAAAGAATTGTAACAAAAATAGACGCAAATCCGATACTTGCCAAGCAGAATGACGACAATAGTTTGCTACGCGTTGCCGCCTATTGCCGAGTGAGTACCGACAGCGAAGACCAGCTGGAAAGTTATAAGGCACAGGTTGCCTATTACACAGATGCAATCGCAAAAAATCCGCGGTGGAGATTTGTAGACATCTATGCCGACGAGGGCATTACCGGCACTCAGGCGAAAAAACGTACTAATTTTATGCGTATGATGCGCGACTGCGAAAAGGGTAAAATAGACCTTATCCTTACGAAATCGGTTGCCCGCTTTGCGAGAAATACGGTAGACAGCTTGAACTACGTCAGACGGTTGAAAGCCAAGGGAATCGGCGTTTATTTTGAAGAGCAAGCCCTCGATTCTCTCAAAACCGAAAACGAAATGGCGATAGGTTTATACAGTGTTCTCGCACAGGCGGAAAGTGAAAATATCAGCGCAAACGTGCGGTGGGGAATTCGTCAGCGTATGCAGTCGGGAACTTTCAAGTTCCGATATAATCTGCTCGGTTATCGAAAGGGCGATGACGGCAATCCCGAAATCGTTGAAGAGGAAGCGCAGTATGTTCGGGCAATCTTCAATATGTATCTCGACGGCAAAAGTCTTGACCAGATAAAATCATATCTTGAAGGCGATGGCGTATTGACAAAGACAGGAAAAACCGTATGGAACAAGTGTATTATTCAAGCCATTTTGACAAATGAAAGATACTGTGGCGATTTGCTTATGCAAAAAACGTTTACGGAAAATTGCATTACGAAAAAAGTTAAGAAAAACCGTGGCGAAATGCCGAAGTATCTGATTAAAGACAATCACCCGGCGATTATTACGCGAGAAACATTCAAGCGGGCGCAAATGGAAATGGCACGCCGCGGGAGCGTAAGAAAAAAGACGGATTCCGGAATTACGGAACAAGGGAAGTATAGCGGTAAATTTGCTTTAACGGATATACTCGTCTGCGGTGAATGCGGTAGCCCTTACAGGCGAAAAACGTATAGCCGAAACGGAGTAAATAAACGGGTTTGGCGTTGTTTGAGTCGGCTGGAACACGGAACGGAATTTTGTTCCGATTCTATCACGGTCGATGACGAAACTTTGAAGAAAACCATCGTTCGGAGTATCGGTAAGGCGATTGCGGATAAGAAGGACGTTCTAAATCTGATTTTGTCCAACCTTGCTTATGCGGTAACTGGTGAGGACGATACGCTGGAAATGTATGCAATCGAAAAGCAGTTAAAAACGTTAAGCGGAATTATGGACGAAACAATGGAACTTGCCGCAAGTTCGACCGGAGACGGAAAACGGTTTCAGGAAGAAATGAAGTCGTTGAGTTCTCAAATGGTTGTTCTGAGGGAGCAACTTGAAATAATAAAGGGGAGGATTGATTCAAACGAGAGGGTAACGGCGGAGATTGAGAGTATCAAACAATGCCTATCTGCCGACAGCCTCGATTTTACGGAATATAACGATGTCACGATTCGTCGGCTTGTGGAATACATCCGCGTTATGAAAGACAAATCGATTATCATTGTTTTGAAAGGCGGAATGCAAATACAAGAATACATTTGATATGGAAGAAGTCTGAAGCACTCGTTATGGGCTTCTTTACATATATGTGTGAATCAACTTGAAAAATATGACAAAATATGGTATAATATATTTGTTTTATATAAGTTGGTTGACTATATAGAGTAACTATGTGTTATAAACCATCTTGACAATAATATGATGAGGAAAAATATATGTACTTAAGAAAAGCTATTTATGAAAATGTGGGGCCGCTTGAAACCGTGTATTTCGATTTTCCATTTGATATAAATGGATTGCCTAAACCAGTTGTTCTTGTAGGGGAAAATGGAAGCGGGAAATCTACAGTGTTGTCAAATATTGTGGATGCATTATATGAGATGGCTGGGCAAAAGTTTTTAAATGCTCGACTTAAAAGTGACCATGGAGTAGTTGCACAATACTATAAAGAAATAAGTCGTCATGAAATACATGAAAATGCTTCTTACATGGTTTCGTATTTATTGTTTAAAGGAGACAATGAATATAATTACTTTTTTAAAAGTGGTAATATAAAATCCGAGGTATTTGAAACTAAATTTGGTATAAAAAACGGGACAATTCATTGGGAAGAAAATGGGAATTATAAGAGTGTCTCAATAAACGAAGAGGATACCAACAAAGAATGGTTGAATAACGTAATCTGTTACTATGGGCCAGATCGATATGAACGACCGGTTTGGTTGGGAGAAAAATATTATGATATAGATAGCTATTTGCACCCTCAAGTAAAAAAACGTTTTAATGCTCAATTACGTAATCCAATTTCTGTGAAAAATGTTACAGCTGACACGCTTCAATGGTTACTGGATATTATTGCGGATTCAAGAGCTGATATTAAAAGGGATGTAAATGGGGATTTATCAATAGAGCATGTTAATGTTCAATCTCTTATTCTTTTAAGACAAGCTCGTGCAAATATTGAGGAAATATTAAGTAAGATTGTTGGCGAACAAGTATATTTTGCTTTAAATTTTAGAAGTGAAGCCGGCTCCCGATTTAAGATAATGAGAAAGAGTGATAATAGTGTCTTTTGCCCATCTTTAGACTCTTTATCAACAGGACAAGCTGCGCTTTTTAATATGTTTGCAACAATTGTGCGATATGCGGATGATAATGATATAAACAAAAGTATAAACACATCGAGTATACAAGGTATTGTTGTAATAGATGAAATTGAATTGCATCTTCATTCTAATCTGCAAAAAGAGATTCTTCCTCAACTAATAAAAATGTTTCCTAAAGTTCAATTCATAATTTCATCACATTCTCCGTTGTTTCTCATTGGAATGAGGGACACTTTGGGTAGTGATAATTTTGAGGTTTACGAAATGCCAATAGGGACAAAGATCGATTCTGAGGACTTTTCGGAATTTAAAAGAGCGTATGAATATATGATGCGAACCAAAAAGTATCAAGAAGAAGTACAGAAGGCGATTCAAACGATTTCATTTGAAGGGAAAACAATAATAATTACAGAGGGACATACAGATTGGAAACATATTAAAGCTGCTTTTAATTCATTAAAAAATGATGATCGTTTTTGCGAATTGTTTAGTGAACTGAATTTTGAATTTTTTGAATATGGGCCAACAAAAGAAAATTATAAATATAAACTTGAAATGGGGAATTCGGCCCTGGTTGCTCTTTGCGAAAATCTTTCAAAAATACCTCAGAAGAACAAGTATATTTTTATTGCAGATAGGGATGATGAAAAAACAAATAGAAAGATGTCAGGAAATGATTCTGAATATAAAAATTGGGGAAATAATGTATTTTCTTTTATTATTCCTATTCCGTCACATAGAAAAACAACACCTAACATTTGTATTGAACATCTTTATAGCGACGAAGATATAAAAACAGAGTGGATCAGTCCAAGTGATGGAATTGGACGTAGGTTGTTTATTGGGAATGAATTTAATAATTATGGAATATCGCATGATAGGGAGCGCCTTTGTGAGAGAAAAGATCTTTGCGGAAAAGAAAAGATCTCAATTATTGAAGGCGTTAGCGGTGAAAGAGTACTTGATTTAAAAAATGTGGATTCCGGGGTTAATTACGCCCTTTCAAAGTCCAAATTTGCTGAATTCATTTTAGCAAAAGAATACCCTTTCGATAAAGTGAATTTCGAGAATTTTATTCCCATTTTTCAAATTATTAAAAAAATCATTATGGAAGAAAAATATTGAGATAGGTATTAATGATTTTAATCTGCTGCAAAAGTGAGAATGTCAAGCCTGAAAAGTAGTTATCTGTTGCCAAAACGACTTGAAAAATATGGCGAAATATGGTATAATTGAAATATAATATGATTGGTCTTAAAATGCAATCTGCTTTGAGACTAAGCAATGAGTGATAGTTTCGATAAGGGAATATTACGAAAAATGGAGGATGCCTAGACTTGTTTCCTCTCTTGTGTTTTTCTGCAATATTACTTAGTTGAATTAACTATTATTTTGAACATAAATATAAGTTTTAGGAGAAATCAATGGAATTCAATGAAAAACATTTAGAATTTTTGCAAAGCAATATTTCAAGGATGAATCAGTGTTCTTTTCAGATGAAAGGCTGGGCTATCACAATAGTATCTGCGTTAATAGCTGTTTATGTTGCAACCATAAGCAATGGATGTGGCGGTAATAAATTTTTTATTTTTGTTGCCATAGCCCCTACTGTTTTATTTTGGTTTTTAGATTCATTTTACCTATCTAAGGAAAGAAAATTTATAGGCATTTATAATGATGTTATTCATAAAGAACAATGCAATGATGAGCTAAAAGTACAAGATTATGAAATGCCTCTCAATAAATATAAAGGTTGGCGGTATTCTGTGTGCAATGCATTCATATCTCCTTCCGAAAGTATTTTATATGGTTTGATGGTGATTGGACTTATTTTATTTGGGGTTTTAATCTAAGGTGAAAGTGTTTATAAGTTATCATAGAGCTGATAGTGTTTATAGAAGAAAAGCCGTAAATATATTAACAAGTCACGGAATAGATTATTATGTTGTCCCCGAAAATAAAAATTTTAATGGTAAATCTGCGGAAAGTATAAAAACTTATTTATGTGAAAAATTAAAGCAATGTGATGTACTATTGTGTTTGGTTGGTCAAGAAACTTATAGACGTCCCCACGTGGATCACAAGATACATGCCGCCCTTAAGGGAAACGCAGGTGAGAGATTGGGCATTGTTGGCGTTCATTTACCAAAACGAGAAGACAATTTACAAGCTCTTGATTTGAATACATTTCCAACGAAACTATGGGATAATAAAGAATATGTAGTATGGACTGAATGGGGAAATTTAAATGATGATATAGTCAATTTAGTGCAAAAAGCCTATGTGCGGTCAATGGACGCTAAATATCAAACCACACATCGCAACTCTTGTATGCCACTTAGACAATCGCTTTATTACGATAATTAAGGAGAAAGTTTATGTATTCTAAGTTTAATTGTGTTATTTCAGATTATTTTTATAATAAAAATATAAAACAATATCAAGAAGCCGGAAGAAAAATATACGAAGACTTTCAACAGCAGTGTGAATTTTCGTTAAAGCCCTTTTTATTAGATAATGAGTATATAGATGGAACAGCCTTGAAAGATATATGGTTTTCTATTGCAAAGGCTGATGTTTTTATTTCACACTCGCATCAAGATATTGAAAAAGTAAAAGCATTTGCTGGTTGGTTAAAAAACAAATTTGGTCTTACGGCTTTTATAGATTCTTGTGCTTGGGGTTATTGCGATGATTTATTGAAACTAATTGATGATAGATTTTGTAAGCCTCGAAATGGAAAAACATATGACTATAAATTAAGGAATTATACAACAAGTCATGTACACACGATGCTTTCAGCAGCTCTATTAGATATGATTGATAGAACTGAATGCTTAATTTTTTATAATACACCTCAATCAATTTGTTTAAAAGACGAGTTGAATAAGGTAGATAAAGCTGAAAAAACATTGTCTCCTTGGATATATAGTGAACTATCCGCAACAAAAGTTTTGAGATGTCAAAAACCTGATCGCTTAAAACGCCTGCGTGAAAGTTTTGAGCATCGTGATTCGTCTAAATTTAATGATAGTACATTACCGCACATTGAGTATGACGTTAGTAAAATTATTAAAAATATGATAAAATTGGATGATAAGGTACTAACGGAATGGGAGAATAATTATACTTCCGGTGAATATTCGCTTGATACATTATATAAATTAGTTGGTTCAAAATAATTTTTATTATACATAAAAAATGAGTACGATAAATTTGATAAAATAGTCAATAAATGACAGGCGGCATTCAAAAATGAAGGGCTATAAATGGGAATAGTAGTGTAGCTATTTCGTATGTTAAAGACAACGCAAAGAAAAACAGGGTTTGATACTTCATAGTATCGAGCCTTTTTTCTTATTTAACGGAGGTCGTTTTCTCGTGGGACGGCGCAGGTATCCGAATGAGGTTTCGCTATGAAGATAAAGCGGCAAAAACGGATAAAAAGATTTTTAGCCGAAGAACTCGGGGACGAAGCGTAAGGCTTGCTTTTCCGAAAGAAAGCGGTGTCGCGGGGGCGTTATCGATACGGATTTATACAGAAAACCGGGCTTCGCTCGCTTGTATTTTTCGCCGCGTGTGGTATAATAACGATACGGAATCTTTTTTCAGAGGATTTCGGCAAGGAGAAACGAAAATGTCGATTAAAAAGGTAGTTGTAGCGGGCGGCGGAGTTTTAGGCTCGCAAATAGCCTTCCAGACCGCTTATTGCGGATTTGACGTAACCGTATGGCTCAGAAGCCCGTCGTCGATTACGAGGACTCAGCCCAAGCTTGACGCCGTAAGGGGTTACTATATTCAGGCGATAGAGAAGATGAAAGAGCAGCCGGACAATCCCGCGGTTTTTGCGAGAGGAATTGCGGACAGAGAGAATTTCGACGCGGAAGAATGCCGTAAAAAGGTCGAAAACGCCTATAATTCCATAAAAATCGAGTTGGATCTTGCCGCAGCCGTGAAGGACGCGGATCTTGTCATCGAATCGATGGCAGAGGAAGCCGACGCGAAAAAGACGTTCTATAAGACGCTCGCGCCCCTTCTTCCCGAAAAAACCGTACTCGTTACCAATTCTTCGACGATGCTGCCTTCGACCTTCGCCAAGTTTACGGGCTGTCCGGAGCGTTACCTCGCGCTTCATTTCGCAAACGAAATCTGGCGCAACAACACAGCCGAAATTATGGGGCACGAAGGCACGGAGCCGCAGTATTTTGCCGCCGTGGTGGCTTTTGCGCGGGACATAAGAATGATTCCGCTCGAACTTCATAAGGAGAAATCGGGCTATATTCTGAACTCCATACTCGTACCTATGCTTTGCGCGGCTATGGACCTTTATGCGACGGGAGTTTCCGACCCCGAAACCATCGACAAGACCTGGGTGCTTGCGACGGGCGCGCCGGCGGGACCGTTCAGAATTCTCGACGTCGTAGGTCTTACCACCGCTTACAACATCAACAAGACTTATCTTCATATTCCGGAATTTATCGCGCCCTATCACTTCAAAAAGATTGACGCTATGCTCAAAAAGTATATCGACGAAGGGAAAACCGGTCTTTCGGCGGGCGAAGGCTTCTATAAGTACAGATAAGTACGAGTTTTTCCGATTTTCCGCGATTTTCGGAGAGCGATTTTCCGAAATCCCGAATTCGTTTAACGAAATCGCTGCTTTATAAAACGAAACCCGAAGTTCATTGCACGAACCTCGGGTTTTTGATTTTTGAGTTAAAGAATAAGTCGTCGGTTTTTACGGAGATTTGCGTTTTCGTGGATTCTCCGCGAACAGGTTTAAAACTTATCGCCGCTTCTCGGAACGGTCAGATTCAGGAAGAGAGCCGAGGCGTAATTGTCGGTCATTCCGGAAATATAGTCGCAGACGGCGGTTTCGGCGCCCCAGATTTCCGCGAGCCTGCGGTATTCGTCGGGCATTTCGTCGATATGCGAAACGAAATATTCGAAAAGATATCCGAGCAGCCGCTCTACCTTGATTCGGTCGCGGTTTCCTCCGTTGGGACCGTATACGTTGCGGAAAAGGTAGCTCCGCATACTCTTCATCGCGGCGAAAACCTCGGCTTCCATTTCGAGAACGGGTTTGTCGAGACTCTGCCCGACGAGGGCGGTAATCATCGTATTTATGCGCTTCGTGGCGGTGTCCCCGAGAATTTCGCTTTCGGCTTTCGGGAGGTCGTTCCGAGTTATGAGTCCGGCTCGGATAGCGTCGTCGATGTCGTGATTGATATAGGCGATTTTGTCGGCAAACATAACGGCTTTGCCCTCTAAAGTCGAGGGATGCCCGTCCGAGCGATGATTAAGCACGCCGTCAAGCACTTCGAAGGTTAGATTAAGTCCTTGTCCGTCTTTTTCGATGACTTCGAGGACTCGCACGGACTGCTCGTTGTGTCTGAATTTGCCGTCGGTAAGCTCGGAAAGCGCGTCTTCCCCCATATGTCCGTAGGGCGTATGTCCGAGGTCGTGTGCGAGAGCTATGGCTTCGGTAAGGTCCTCGTTGAGATTAAGGGCGCGGGCTATGCTTCGGGCAATCTGAGTCACGTCGAGAGTATGCGTAAGCCTCGTCCGGAAATGGTCGCCCTGCGGCGCAACGAAGACCTGCGTTTTGTTTTTGAGCCTGCGGAACGCCTTGCTGTGAATGATTCTGTCGCGGTCGCGTTGGAATTCCGTCCGCATAACGCAGGGTTCTTCGGGAAGTTTTCTTCCTTTCGTGTCGGAAGAAAGGCAGGCGTATCTGCTCAGGAAGAGCTTTTCTTTCATTATCGTCGTATCTTTCATAGCGTCCTCCGCATACGGCAAAATCTGGAGTTTGTTGAACTAATCTTTAAGTTCGTTGAATAAAAGTCGGAGTTCGTTCAACGAATTCGGGAATCCGACTTACCAATCTTCCTTTACGGAAATCTTTATGTCGGTGTAGAATTCCTTGTATTCTTCCTTGAAGTCCTTTTTCGGGTGGTTCTCGCGGTAAATCTCCTCGGCTTCTTCTTCGGAAAGTCCGTCCTCTTCGGATAATTCGGACATTCTCATCATTCTGTACATCGTGCTTTCGGTCATTTTCGTCTCCTTGCGCGGCTCGTTTTTCTTTCCGCAAAGTTTCAGCCGCTCCTCGAAACGTCTGCGCTTGCCTTCGGACGGCTCGGTTATGCCTTTTTTCGCGAGAAAATCCGAAAGTTCCGCGTGTTTTTGCGAGTCTTCGCATTCCAGCTCGTAGTCGGTCGTCCCGAGATAATCGCATTTGTTGAGGTCGCATTCCGCGCCCGCAAGAATCACCTTCGCGCGGAGAGTTTTAAGGCTTCCGAGGCGATTATAGCGATTCGGAGCCTCCGTCGTCCCGAAAAGAAGGGAAAGCTCCTCCGAAGAAATCCCGTTTTTCAGGAAAATCGCCGCTTTTTCGGGAGTCAGAGGAACGTTTTCTTCACGACTCACGGTCAGGTTCCCGTATTGAGCTTTTTTGGTTTTGCGCGTGAGGGTATAGGTTCCGTCTTCCTCGCGAATCCGTAGGGTAAAGCCCGAAGAGTCGCCTTTTTCGGGGAAAAAGTAGTCGTTGACGAGAAGAGTTTCCTTCGTCGCAAGCTTCCGGAATTCTTCGTAACGCTCTTTATCGAGTCTGAATTTAAGTTCGGTTTCGGTTTCTTTCATTGTTTTTCGGTCGTTTTTGCGTAAAATAAACGATTTTTCTCCTGTACGCCGAGCCGTCGGATTTTCAGTTTTTCGCCCTGTAATGCTCTATGAAAAGGCTTTGAATATCCGAGTATCTCGAAATTACGCGGACGGTGGTTTGTCCCGTCGGGTCGGACGGATCGGGCTTGACGATAGTGTCGGCCCCTTTGTCGTTATAACTCTGCTTGCCGCCCGATTGTCCCTGAAGTTTAAGATAGAGGTCGGTCATAAAGTTGCTTACGTTCCGAAGCAGTTGATACTGAGCGTAGTAGTCGAATTTGCCGTTGTAGTCGTTTTTGAATTCCTCGGAGAGGCTGTCGGTCTTCTGCTTGTAAATCTCATAGCCTTCATTATAGAGAACGAGTCCGTTAAGGACGTGATAACAGACCGCCGAAAGTCCGCAGTAACGGACGTAATCGTTATCGCTCCTTATCGTTAAGTAATAAGCCGAGAGATTGGCTTCGTTTTCGCGGAGGATTCCTTTTTCGTGCGAAAGCTCGTGGGCTATCGTATTCGGAAGGTCCATCGGGTGAGTCAGCGCGCTTACGCTCGATTCGCCGAAAGGTCCGAAATAAACCCCGAGAATTCCCATTTCTGCGAAAACGCGGGAAAATACGGGAGATTTAATCGTCCCCGTCGCTTCCGTGTAATAGCCGTCGAAGTTATTGAGAATCCGGATTTCCTCGCGGATAACCGAAATCAGCTCATCGCGCGGGGGCGAAACGAGAGTCCCGTTTTCGCGCTGCATTTTCGCCGAAAGAGAATTGATTTCGTCAATCATAGCGTCGCACATTTCCGAATACTCCCCGAGAGTCAGAGCGCCGTCGGTTTTTACGGAATACGCGATAATCGGAAGCTCTTTTCTGTCGTAGGCGAAAGCCGTAGTTATCGTATAAAAGTCGAGAAAAACGATTACCGCGGCGAGAGTCCAGGCAAGAAACGGAAGCATACTTTTCGCGCGCTTTTTTGCGGCTTTGACGATAAGTACGACTATGACCGTAATCGCGAAGATTATCGCGCCTGCGATAAACCATTCGTAAAACGATACGGGAAAGAGAGAGTTGACGAAGGTCAGAGCCGTCGTCAGCCAACGTCCGACCGTCCTCGTCCAGAATTCGCAGAAATCCGCGCTGAGCCGCAGAAGGCTCAGAATCAGAAACAAAACGAGGGCGATAAACGCCGCGAAAAGCCCCTTGCTTTTTCTTATGAAGGCGGAAAAGAATCTTCCGACTGCGGAAAAAGCTTTTTTGATTGCGGAAAGGATCTTCTTCATAGGCGGTCTCCTTTGGATTGTATTTGCGGCGCGGAATAACCCGCGGAGCCGTTACGGATTTACTTTTCTATGATGACGGTGCGCGGAACGAAGCCCGAGCCGCTTATTGCGATTTTGATAACGGAAAGCCCGTCGAAGATTTCGGGGACGTTTTCCCACCATTCGCAGACCGAAACCGAATCCTTGGCTCCGAGAATCTCTTCCAGTCCGAGAATCCGGGCTTCTTCTGCCGATTCCAGACGGTAAAAGTCGAAATGCTCCAGTTTAAGCCTTCCCTGATATTCGTTGTGTATGGCGAAGGTCGGGCTCGTAACCTCGTCCTTTACGCCGAGACCGCGGGCTATACCCTTGGTCAGGACGGTTTTCCCCGCTCCGAGGTCGCCCGAAAGCAGAAAGACTTCTCCGCCCGTGAGCTTTCCGGCGATTTCTTCCCCGAGAGCGTGCATTTTTTCGGGTGAATCTATAATATAAGTTTCCATATATGAGTTTCCGTCGTTTTCGTTAAATCTGCGTTTACTTTTCGGTTAAAACGCGGATTTGCGTTCGTTTTTCGTAAATTTCCGAGATTTTTCGTATGAAGTAAGTTTGCGCATAGGGGACGGACGCTTTTTTGGAGCTTCGTTTCCCTCGATTCGCGATTGTCTTAATCCGAGACGATTTCGGTCTTGCGGACGAATTTCACGTTTTCTTCGCCCAAAAGGTCGTAAAGTTCCGCCTTTAAAGCCATACATTCGCGGACGGGCGTTTTTGCCTTGAGTTTCTTGTCGCCGACGACGAGAACGGTTTCGATTTCCCCGGGGTAACCCGAAAGAATCTCCGAAACTTCGTCGTAACGCTCCTCGCCGAACCGCAGATAAAGCCGTATTCTTTCGACGGCGCGAAGCTCCTTGCTTTTCTTGTCTTTATCCCAGAGGACGATTTTGTTTACGGCAAGGGTAGGTTTAAAGCCCGAGCGCACGTTCAAAGTCCCCGAGAAGCTTCCGATGGTATCCTCCCTGACGAGAGGTCTGAGCCTGTCGTAATCCCGCGCCCAGAAATTCACGTCGATTACTCCGTAGAGGTCTTCGACCTTTCCCCGAGCCATACGTCTTCCCGACTTGTCGACGGAGGTTTCCACTCCCGTGAGAATTCCGCCCATAACCACGTCCTTGCGGTCGAATTGTTCGTAAAAAGCGTCCTTTTCGGAATCCTCGAGGTCTGCGTCGGGCATAATTTCGCCGGTATTCCAGAGTCCCTTGAAGAAGGCTTTGTATTCGTCGAGAGGGCTTCCCGAAACGTACATTCCGAGAACCTCTTTTTCGAGAGCGAATTTGGTTTCGGGCGGGTATTCGCCCATATCGGGGAGAGGCACCGACGAAACGGCGGGATCGGAGGTTCCGAGAAGGTCGAACATACTGAACTGTCCGGTCTCGCGGCGTTTTTTGTCGGAGGAAGCCGCGTCCATAATCCTTTCGTAGGTTGCCATAAGCTGAGAGCGTTTCGCGCCCGTGCTGTCGAAAGCTCCGGCTTTTATGAAACCTTCGACCATTCTTTTGTTGAGCTGAGAGCCGTCCACTCTGTTGACGAAGTCGTAGATGTCCTTATACGGACCGTTCTTGTTTCTTTCTTCGATGACCGAAGCTATCGCCGCGAATCCTACGCCTCTTACCGCCTGAAGACCGAAGCGGATTTTTCCGTCGTTTACGTCGAAGCCGTCGAGCGATTCGTTTATGTCGGGCGGAAGCACGGGAATCCCTTTCTCCTGACAGTAACCTATATACTTCTTTATTTCGTCGGAATTAGTGATTCTGTTGTTAAGCACGGCGGCGAGGAATTCCACGGGATAATAGCACTTCAGAAACGCCGTCTGATAGGAAACGACCGCGTAGGCCGCCGCGTGAGCTTTGTTGAAGGCGTACTGAGCGAAGATTTCCATTTCGTTGAAGATGGATTCGGCGACTTCCTCGGGGACGCCTCTTCTGACCGCGCCTTCGATTTCCGTTTCGCCCTTTTCGTTGACCTTTCCGTGAATGAAATACTCGCGGTTCTTAGCCATTTCCTTGGCGTCTTTTTTACCCATAGCTCGTCTTATCATATCGGCTTGTCCGAGGGTATATCCGGCGAGAGCCTGACATATCTTCATAACCTGCTCCTGATAAACGAGACAGCCGTAGGTGTTTTCGAGAATGGGTTTGACGAGTTCGTGTTTGTACTTGACGTTGTTTTTGTCGCGTTTTGCGGCGATATAGTCGTCTATGCTGTCCATAGGCCCGGGACGGAAGAGCGAAATTCCTGCCGTTACGTCCTCGAGAGAGGTAGGCTGAAGGCGTTTCATAAGGTTTTTCATTCCCGCGCTTTCAAGCTGAAATACGGCGTCGGTATCGCCCGAGCTCATAAGCTTATAAACGTTCTGGTCGTTGTAGTCGGTATCGTAAAGGTCGATATCCTTGCCCGTAGTCTTCTTGACGAGCTTTATGGCTTTGTTTATGTCGGTGAGGGTGCGAAGCCCGAGGAAGTCCATTTTAAGAAGTCCGAGCTTTTCGACTTCTTTCATATTGAACTGCGTCGTAACGTCGTCGCCGTTGCGCTGAAGGGGAACGTGATCGCTTATGTCGTCGCGGCAGATAACCACGCCCGCTGCGTGCATTGAGGTATTTCGCGGCGTACCCTCGAGAATGATCGCAAGATCGACGATCTTTTTGATTTGCGGGTCGTTCGCGTAGATTTCTCTCAATTCCGGAACGTTTTCGGGAGAGTGCATTCCTTCCTCGGAGAGCGGTTCTATTCCGAAAAGCCGTTTAAGGGAAGCCTTCTGCGGAATAAGCTTGGTTATCCTGTCGACTTCGCTGTACGGGAGCCGCATAACCCGGGCAACGTCCTTGAAAGCAGCTTTGGTCGCCATCGTTCCGAAGGTAACTATCTGGGCTACTTTGGGCGCTCCGTATTTCCCGATGACGTAATCTATGACCTCGCCTCTTCTGTCCACGCAGAAATCTATATCGAAGTCGGGCATACTTACTCTCTCGGGATTAAGGAATCTCTCGAAAAACAGATTAAAGCGGAGAGGCTCGATTTTGGTTATTCCTATCGCGTAGGCGATAATGCTTCCCGCGCCGCTTCCTCGTCCGGGACCGACGGGAATACCCCGACTCTCTGCGTAATTGATGAAATCCCAGACTATGAGATAATATTCCACGAACCCCATACGGTTGACTATATCGAGTTCGTATTCGGCTCTTTCGCGGATTTCGGGCGTAATGACCTTATACTTCTTTTCAAGCCCTTCGTTCATAAGCTTTTTAAGATATTCGTAGGGCGTGAGTCCGTCTGGCGGAACGTAATTCGGAAGGAGCTTCTTTTTTACCATTTCGACGTGGCAGCGGTCGGCAATCTCGACGGTGTTGGCTATCGCGTCGGGATAATCCTTAAAAAGCTCGGCCATTTCGTTCTGCGTCTTGAAATAAAACTCGTCGTTAGGGAATTTCAGACGATTGGTGTCGTCCATATATTTACCCGTCTGCACGCACATAAGAACGTCCTGAGCTTCCGCGTGGCTTCTGTGGAGATAATGCGCGTCGTTGGTCGCGACGAGTTTGATATTATGTTTGCGGGCAAGCCTGACGAGAATGGGATTGACGAATTCCTGTTCGGGAAGGAAATGGTCCTGAAGCTCGATGTAATAGTCCTCTCCGAAGATTTCCTTGAATTCCAGCACAAGTTTTTCGGCGTCCTCGAGACGATTCTGAAGAAGGAGCTGCTGAAGTTCTCCGGCAAGACAGGCGGAAAGACAGATAAGACCTTTGCTGTATTTTCTGATAAGGGGCATATCTATTCTCGGCTTGTAATAGAAACCGTCCACATACGCTACGGAATTCAGTTTACAGAGGCTGTGATAGCCGTCGTCGTTTTTCGCGAGCAGAATAAGATGGAAAAGGTCGGTTTTGCCTTGCTTATAGGTATGGTCGGCGCAGGTATAGAATTCGCAGCCGAGTATGGGATTGATTCCTCTCGCCTTGGCTTCGAGATAAAAATGATACGCGCAGAACATATTTCCGTGGTCGGTAACCGCAACCGCGCGCATTCCCAGCTCCTTGCAGCGGTCGAGCATATTTTCTATGCGCATACAGCCGTCGAGAAGACTGTATTCCGTATGCACGTGAAGATGAACGAACTCGGTCTTTTTATCCTCGGAAGCAGTTTTCGCGGAATTTTCCGCGGTTTTTTCTTCGGGAACGGAATTTTCCGTCTTTTTTTCTTCGGGCATAAAGCTCTCCTTTTTCTTTTCCTCGGAATCGGTTTTCGTTAATTCCGTTTTTTCCTGACTCATAATCCTCCGTTGACTCCCGCATAAAATCGGCGATTATATTGTACCACAAAATTTCCGCTTTTTCAAGTAAAACCCGCAGAGATATACGGCTCTCGATTTTCGTAAGTTCCGAGGTCGTTTTGCGTTCGGATTTTCGAGTCGGTCAAAAGCAAAAAATCTCCCAATCCAAGCCTGAAATCGTCTTCGGAATCCGTGCGCAAGCCGAAAGCCCGACTCGGATTGCGAGGAGATTTTTATAGAAAGTCCGAAGAATCCGAGGCTTAAACCGAAAATAATCGGATAAATCGCGGAAAATATTCTGAAATTCCATATAAATCCGATTCTTATAAAACGAAAGAGTCTGTTTTGAAAATCCGCATAGTATAATCGGAGTGAGGATGCCGCCGAGAACCCGCGCGGAAAGCCTTGCGGGAATCACGAATCTACAAGAAAGCGCGAAAACCCCGAAACTGCAATAGAACGCGAAAACCCCGAAACTGCAAGAGAAAACGAAAATTCCGAACCTGCAAGAAAAGATGGAAATTCCCGAAAACACGATACGGAAATCCGCAGATTCCCGAAAAAAGGAGAAAATATGAACGATTTTACGACGGGCATAACCGCCTATCCCGCGGCAGTGCTTTACACGGCGATAGCAGCCGTTTTTATCACGGGGCTGATTAAGCCCTTTATCAAAAAAAGACTCTCTTCCGCAACGCTCGGCGAAAAACTTTACGCCGACAAGCTTTCCGACGCCTGTTTTTACCTGCTTTTGGCTCTTTGCGCCGTCGGGAGCTGTCTTACCTTTCCGATAACCCGAACCCCTTTCGTTTTCGGCGAAGCGGCGGGAATTACGCTTGCGTCGCTGTCGGCGGCGGAGCTTATTTACTCGACTTACGAAAAGGTCGGGCTTAAAAAGCTCGTTAAAAACGTTCTCGGACTTCTTTCGGGGAAATCCGACCGTCCCGACGAATAATCCGTAATCCGCTTCTTTCCGCCCGACTTGCGGGAGACGAATACGCTCTTTCCACTCCGAAAAAATCGACTTGTGAGCATAGGCTTGTTTTTCATTACTCTTCCTCCTCGGAAAAAAGGCTTCCCTTTTTCGGGGAAGCCTTGTACGGGTTTGAACGGTTCAAGTTTAAGTTATCCTTATCGTCAGGTATCGTTATCCGAAGGAGCGGAAGCTTTTTTGAGCTGAGTTTTCTTCTCCACCCAGGACGGAATAACGTCCGCGAAAAGAATGGCAGCCATAATTATCGCGCCGCCGAGTACGGTTTCCCACTTAAAGGACTCCTCGCCGAGAATGACGCTGAAAAATACGGCCCATACGTTTTCGAGCGCGAGTATAAGACTTATCTGATAGTCGTAAAGATACTGCTGCGAATAGGTCTGTACCGCGTAGGCGTAGATGGTGTTGAGTATGCCCATACATACGAGCGAAATCATCGCCTTGCCCCAATCCACGACTACAAAATCGACGTTATGGTCGAAAGCCGCGAAGCCGATAAGACTCAGAAGCGCGACGGTCGCGAACTGCGTGAAGTTTATGCTGTGGGTATCGATTTTCTGGAGAGCCTTGCTTATCACCATATAGTGAAGAGCGAAAGCGACCGCGGCAACTATCGCCCACAGAGCCGCGGGCCGGAAGTTGTCGAAATGAGTGAGCGCGCCAGAGAGAATCAAGGCTCCGACGGTATAGAGAATAACCGACACGACTATGAATTTAGAGGGCCTTCTCTTGAAAATCGCCCAGGAAAGGAAGGGGATTATCACGGTCGAAAGGGAGTTGAGGAAGGCACAGATGGAAGCGTCGGCGTCCTTCTGGGCTATGGTGAGGCTCATAAACGCCGTGAAAAGCAGAACTCCCGCGGGAATGCAGTACTTTATCGTTTCTTTGGTTATGCGGATTTTTTTGAAGTAGAAAATTCCGTAAGCAAGCGCGGCTATACCGAAACGCAGAAGGTTGATAAACGACGGAGAAGACCCCAGACCGCTGTCGTTAGCCCATTTTAGGAAAACGAAACCCATACCCCAGACTATGGATACGGTAAAGCAAAGAATCGTAGAAAGTTTGTTTTTGTTGACAGCCATCTCAGAATCCTCCTTTGCGCGGATTGCTCGTCGGAATCGCGCTTTCTGTAATATTTACGCCCTTTTTCCGCAAACGGGCGAAAAACATACCGATTATAGCACGAATTCCGTTTTTTAGCAAATAAAAAGCGTGAGGGGAAGCGTTCTTTAAGCAGTCATTTCCGTTACGTATGTATCTGTTTAGCGGATTAAAAGGATTTCGTTCCGCCCGAAAATGTCCGGGGAAAAGGGAAAAACCTCCGCAAATGCGGAGAAATTTCCGAAAAAAAGAGAGCTTGACTTAAAGCGGAATCTCGCGACCACGACGCAAAATCCGCAGAATTTCACAAAAACGAAAAATCTTAAGCTCAGCCCGTCCGAAACGAAACCCGAAATCAAGCCCGTTCGGGACGGAATCCGACGACTCAGTAGTTATCGGTAAGACCGAGAAAATAATCCGCGCTTATATCGAAAGCCAGCGACATTCTCCTCAATATGTCGTAGCCCGGCTTGGATTTACCTCTGAGCCATTCGCTGACCTGACTCTGCTTAACGCCGATTTTCGTCGCAAAAGCCGTCTGCGTCAGATAATTTTCGCTGAGAAAGTCCCTCAATATGACGGGGAAGCTCTTTTCGTTGTTGTCCGATGAATTTTCTGTTGCGCTTTTTTGGGTATTCATACAAAATTATTATATGAAAAAGGCATTGAAATCACTTGACTTATAGAAAATTCTATCGTATAATACGAAAATGCGCAGCAACCTGCGCTCCGTCGGAAGCTCCGTCGGAAAAATCTGCCGCCGAACGTGCGTCTTCCTTCAAGTCGGCTTTGACGCGCGGAATCCGGAGGACTCGCCCGAGGGGGGGACGGGTCCTTTTCTTTTCCGCGTCAAGTCGGCCGCGAATCAAAAAAACAAAAGAAAATGCGCTAAAACGCTTGCAATTATGAGCGTAAAGTGATACACTTGGAGCGTGGGCAATTGACTCAGCCGGTAGAGTGCCTCCGTCACATGGAGGAAGTCAGGGGTTCGAGTCCCTTATTGCCCACCATTTTCCGATTCCGTAAGCTTGGGGTTATGGCGCAGTTGGTAGCGCGATACGTTCGCAACGTATAGGTCAGGGGTTCGAATCCCCTTAGCTCCACCAACTGCTTTATGCAGTCGTTTTTCCGAAGGCCTTCAAAGGCTTTCGGAATCTCGGTTTTATTCGGGAGGAAAAAGACATGGGAAAAACCAGTAAGGATTATTTCGGCTGGGGTTGGCTTATAAGCCTTATTCTTGCGATTATTCCGGTAACTTCGTGCGTACTCGGCGCGGTTACGAGAATTATGGAAGGCAAGATTGTCGCCGGTATCCTGAGATTAGTTCTCGGCTGGAACGTTATCTGGATTCTCGATATAGTGCTTATCGCTATGCGCGGAAGAATCCTCAGGATCCTCAATATTTAATCGTACACAAATTTTGCCATGGGAGGGTGTCGGATTTCGGTTCGGCATCCTCCTTTTTCGTTTTCGGCTCGTTTGCTTAGGCCGGCTGAATTTTATCGGCGGATTTATCCGGGAATCTCCGCTTTTACCGAAATATACCCGCGCAAAACGCGAAAAACGCTTGACAATCGTTTTTCAAAGCGGTATAATAAGACGGTTACTGCGAAAGGCAGAATAAGTGAGTGAGGTAATAGCCATGAAAGAAAACATACATCCGCAATATCATGAAGTGACTGTTGTATGCGCTTGCGGCGCTTCCTTTAAATCCGGAAGCACGAAAAAAGGCGATACGATCCGTGTTGATATCTGCAACAAGTGCCATCCCTACTTCACGGGCAAACAGAAGCTCGTTGACGCAGGCGGACGCGTTGATAAATTCAAGAAAAGATACGGTATTTAATAGATGCTTCGGACGATTCCTTTTCGAATCGTCCTTTTTTATTTTATCTTAATTTCAGCTTTGTTTTCTGCGTTTTCCGCGGATTTTTCGCTTTTTTATTCTTCTTCGGGCTCTTCGGTTTCTCGCGGAAGGTCGTAGGTATCGAGGAAAGAATGTTTGACGCCGTTTTTCTTATAAGCTATGACCGTTTCGATGTTTACGTTCTCCACGCTCCTGAATATACACTTCTCGACTTCGGGATTGGTCTTTTTGAGTTCGCGTATAAGCTCCTTCGTTTCCTGTCGTTTGGAACGGGTCCTCGCGGCGGGATTGCAGGTCGTACAGGTATCGGTAAAGCGGCAGGCGCATTGAATGAAATGCAGGTCGTTATAGTCCCTCCACGCCTTAATGTCCTCTTCGCGGACGAAGTAAAGGGGACGGATGAGTTCCATACCCTTGAAATTGGTGCTGTGGAGCTTGGGCATCATAGTCTGAATCTGCGCGCCGTGCAGCATTGCCATAAGAATGGTTTCGATTACGTCGTCGTAATGATGACCGAGAGCGATTTTATTGCAGCCGAGATCCCGGGCGAAGCTGTAAAGGTAGCCCCTTCTCATTTTCGCGCAGAGATAGCAGGGAGATTTTTCGACGTTATAGACCGATTCGAAGATATTGCTTTCGAAAATCCGCACGGGAACGTTGAGCCTTCGGGCGTTTTCTTCGATAACGGCGCGGTTCTCGGCGTTGTAGCCCGGGTCCATAACGACGTATTCCGCCTCGAATTTAATCTTTCCGTGCCGCAGAAGCTCCTGAAAGAGTTTAGCCATAAGCATCGAATCTTTGCCGCCCGATATACATACGGCAACCTTATCGCCGTCTTTGATAAGCTCGTATTCGTTTATCGCCTTGATAAACATACCGAGAAGCTTGCTCTTGAAGCGTTTACGGATACTCTGTTCGACTTTATAGCAATAGTCGTCGTTGGTTTTACGGCTTAAAACGCCTCTCAGCCATTCGGAATAGCCGCCGTCGAGACTATACGCGTCCACGCCCTTTTCGCAGAGCTTACGGGCAATTTCCACGCTGAAGACGCCCTTTGCGCAGTAGATTACGTGTTTTTTCGAGAGGTCGAAGTCGGTTTTTCCGAGAAGCTCCTCCTCGCTCATTGCGACCGAGCCGGGAATCGTTCCGTAGCCGCGGTCGGTTTCGTTTCTTATATCGTAAAGCACGAAGCCGTTTTCGGGCAGAAGCCCGAGGTCGTTGACAGTCATTTCGAGTCCTTTTCGCCGCAGTCGTTTCCGGGAGCGGCAGAGTGGTTTATTTTTTAGAAGCCGGGAAATCCCGGATTTTTCGGAGCGGCAAAAAAGCCGCGGAATTCCGAGGGGAATTCGCGGTCGGATTACAGGTTTTTCATAAGCTCGGACAGTCGGGAAAGAGCTTTTTTATGCAGAAGCTTTACGTTGGAGTAGGACATCCGCATTTTTTCGGCGACGGATACGAGCGTCAGATTTTCGTAATAGTGAAGCACGATAAGGTCGCGGAGCCGCGGCTCGATTTTCCCGAGGGCGTCGGCAAGCTCGCCGAGAGTTTCTTCCGAGAGAAGCCTTCCGTCGGTTTCGTCTTCCGAAGAGAGCGTTTCCGGAAGCTCGGAGGAAACCTTTCTCGTCCGGTAATAATCCACGACGGCGTTACGCGTAACCGTGTAAACCCAGGTCGAAACCGAGGCTTTGGATTGGTCGAAGGTAAAAAAACGCTCGCAAATCTTACAGAAAACGTCGGAAACGACGTCCTCCGCATCGGCGGGATTCCCGATCTTTCCGCGGACGTAACGCCGTACTTTTTCGTGATAATTCTCGGCGATTTCGGTTCGCAGATCGGAAGCGGCTACCATTCGAGTTTGCCGTCCTTTTCTTTTTTCTCGTCGGGCGTACCCGCGGCGGCGACGAAACCGAGCTGGTCGTCGGTCAGTTCGACGGGATATCTCGATTTCGTTTCGTAAATTATTCTTTCAAGCTTTTCGTTCCGCTGAAACAGCTGGTAATCGAAGAGTTTTCTTAAAGCGGATTCGGTCATATTATCGTCTCCTTGGAAGTAACCGTATTCATAGTCGAAAGACATCTGTAACCGCGAAGAGCTTCGGCTATTTTACGAGGATAATTCTTTTTGAAAAACACGCATTTAAGCGGATCGCGTCCGAGCTTGTTTCCCGTAAGAGCGAGAGCGAGAGCGCGGCAGCCCCCTGCGCAGTAACGGAAAAATTCACAGGAACCGCAGTCGGAATCGGCTTGCTTCAGAGTCCCGAGAGTCGTCGTAACTTCGGAGAGATATCTGCTTTCCGAAAGAAGCTCCCGAAGAGGCGTGGTCTTGACGTTCCCTACGTTGTCGCCGTGAGCCTCGTAATAACCCGACATTTGCAGGCACGGACAGAGATTTCCGTTGGCTTCGACGGCAACCATACCTCTGTTTCCGCGGCAGACCGGAAGAGAATCCCTGTATTCTCCTTCGCCGCATTCCACGGGATTGAGGGAATAAGCCGAATCGCGAGGATAAAAGGACAAGAACTGCCAGATATCCACGTCAATCTTCGAAATCTCTCCCGCAAGCGAAGAAACGAGCTTTATTCCTTCGTCGTAATATTCCTCCACGCCGAGAGTAGCGTTTCCTGCGTTCTTTTCCCATCTCGGAGATTCGGTCGTCCGGATAATACGGATTTTCGACGCTCCGAGCCGTTCCGCAAGAAGGACGGTTTCCCGCATAGAGGAGAGATTGACGCGGTTCACGTTGGTCTGAAGCTTGACGTCGAAACCTTTGTCCGCGCAGAGCTTAATTGCGCGCAAAGCGTCTTCCTCCGCGCCCTTGCGGTTTCTCATCCAGTCGTGATAACCTACGCCGTCGAAGGATATTTTCATAAGCGGACGGCAGCCGAAGGAATCCATTTCGTCGAGAATCTTTTCAGTCAGAAAGAATCCGTTGGTATTAAGCTCCTCGACGAACATTCCTCTTTCGTGAATGCCGCGGAGAATCTTCATAAAGTCGGGATGAAGCATAGGCTCCCCGCCCGTTATCGTGAAGGCGTGAATTCCGCAGTCCCGAGCTTCGTCGAGAAGCTTTTCGGCTTCTTCGAGCGTCCATTGACTCTGAAGGGGAGCGTTGTCGGCGGCGTTGAAGCAATGACGGCAGTTGTAATTGCATTTTCCCGTAATCATAAAGTTCATCGCGGGAAAATAGCGGTTGTCGCAATGTCTGTATTTCTGATTTTCGGAAAGAGTTTCTCCGTTTTCCGCGGGACGGCACAAGCCTTTGTCGAAGAGGAGTTTAAGCGCGGGCGAATCGGGGATATCCGTGAGTCCGTCGCAGCGGAGGAGAATATCGAATTCGTCTTTTTTAAGTCCGCGGGCGTCTCTTATTACCGAAACGTAAAACGCGTAAGGCACGAGTTTCCACGAACGAAGCGAAACGTAAGGATTAAGTATATACTTCATAGAAAGTCCTCTCTTTACCGACGGAATATATCGTTGCTTCTCCGACAGGCGTTCTTTGTATTACTTTATACGAAAAACTTTGCACCAAGGACAGAAAAAACGACGGATTTTCGGAAAAACGCTAAATTTTTTCGGAAGTATCAAGCCGCTGACGGGCAACGAGGTCGGCGAAAAAGCCGCCTTTTTCTATCAGAGAGTCGTAAGTCCCGTCTTCGATTATCTTTCCGCCGTCGACGGCTACTATTCTGTCGCAGTGTTTTATCGTGGAAAGTCTGTGAGCGATGACGATTCGCGTACATTTAAGTCCGTCGAGAGCCTCCGAGACCTTTTTCTGCGTAACGTTGTCGAGCGCGCTCGTAGCTTCGTCGAAAATAAGAATCTTTGGCTTTGCTGCAACGGCGCGGGCTATGACGAGCCTTTGTCTTTGTCCGCCGGAGACGCCTCCCGAACCCTCCGAAATAATCGTGTTCATTCCCATAGGCATTTTACGGATATCGTCGGCGATTCCCGCAATCTCGGCGGCTGCCCAGGCTTCGTCGAGAGTAAGGTCGGGAGCGGAAATGGCTATATTTGAGAATATGTCGCCGCTGAAAAGCTTTCCGTTCTGCATAACGGTACCTATCTTCCTTCGGAGCGAACGCAGGTCTACGGACGCAAGGTCCTTTCCGTCGTAATAAATCGCGCCTTTACAGGGCTTTTCGAGCCCGAGAAGAAGACGAACGAGAGTGGATTTCCCCGAGCCGGTCTTTCCTACTATGGCGACGTATTGTCCGGGACGAATCTTCAGGGAAAGGTCGTCGATTATCATAGGAGAGCTTTCCGAGTATCTGAAAGAAACGTTGTTCAGTTCGATTCCGCCCGAAATGGAGGAAAGCACGGTCTTGCCTTCGGAAACTTCCGGTTCCGCGTCGAGAATGGGTTTGACGCGCTCGAAAACGGGTTTTATCTGCGCGACGGTAAGAGCTATGCCCGTGAGGGAGGAAAACGCGCCCGAAACCATTCCGTAAGCCGACGTGAAGGCGTAATAATCCGCAACCGAAACTTTCGATTCGGCCGCAAGATAGTACATAACGAGAGTTCCTGCCAGCGAAACCAGCAGAGATAAAGCCGAATTCAGCTTTATGAAAACGGGAGGATTGTAGGTAAGAGAGGAGCTTTGCGAATAGAGCCTCGCCCAACGGGAAAACGCACGCTTTTCCGCACCCGAAAGACGGATTTTCTGCACGCCGGTAAGAAGGTCGTAGACCATACCGCTTTCTTTTCCCGAAATTTCCATCGATTTTCGGGAAATCTTCATCTGCACTGCCGTGGTCGTTATCGATAAGGCGACGGTCGCGAGGATAATTATGAGAGCGGGAATTCCGAGAGCGGGAGCGTAAGCGAAAATCTGCGGAACGTATACGAGAGAAAATACCGAAGTCAGACCGGTGGTCATAACCACGGATACGAGCATTTCGCAAAGCGACTGGACGCTGTAAAGCCTTTCCGCAAGGTCGCCCGAAGAATATTCCCTGAAAAAGTCCGCCGGAAGGGACAGGATACGCATCATCGCCGCCGATTCGACGGCAAGACGGGTACGCGAATTTATACGCGTAGTCATAAAAGTCTTGAAAACCCCTACGAGAAGCACGGAAAGAGATACGCTCAGCGAAAAAACAGCCGTCGTCAGAAGCAGAGAAATCTGCCCCGATTCGGCAACTTCGGAAAACATAAATCTCGTGAGCTTGGGAGTAAGTATTCCGAAAAGAGCGGCAAGAAGACTTACCGCGGCTATGAGAATAAGGTCGGCGGGCATTATCGTCCCGATTATGTACTTTATGAAGTCGCGGATACCCGTTTTCCGAAGCGGAAGCGGCTTATAAAAAGCGAGAGCTTCTTCTTCGAAAAGAGCCTGCGACTTCTTCCCGACTTTTTTCTTTTTTCCGTCGGACGGGTCTACGAAGCAGTATCCGCCCGTTCCGCGGGGAATAAGAGCCACGGCTTTTCCGCTTTCTCTGAAATAGCCGAGCATAGGTCCCGAGGCGTCTTTATACCAGCCGTCCGTAAGCCGCACGGTTCTTCGCATTATTCCCGACGGACGAAGAAGAAACTCCATTTTTTCGTCCGAATCGGTAACGTTCTCCGGAATTTCGCGGCTTTCCGTGCGGTAAAACGCAAGTACGCGGCTCATAGCGTCGCCCGTATCGTCGCCCCAACTGCGGCTCCTTCCGGTAAACGAATCCGCCATCTCCGAAAACGCCCGCGAAAAATCACGCTCGTCGGCTTCTTTGCGTTGTTTTATCTGATCGTCGAACCAGCCCATTTCCTTCTCCTATTCGTTGGTGATAAGGTTTGCGTAAGCTCCGCCCTTTGCCATAAGTTCCTAGTGAGTCCCTCTTTCAGCGACGCAGCCGTCTTCAAGCACGATTATCTCGTCGGAATCCCTTATCGTCGAAAGCCTGTGAGCCACGACTATGCAGGTTATTCCGCGGTCTTTTATGGAGCGTACGACTTCCGATTCCGTCTTTGCGTCGAGGGCGCTCGTAGCTTCGTCGAGAATAAGCAGGGTAGGATCCTGCGCGAGAACCCTCGCAATCTCCAGACGTTGCTTTTCGCCGCCCGAGAAGTTCTTTCCGCCTTCGGTTATCCTGCAGGAATATCCGCCCTCTCTTTTCATTATCGTTTCGTGAATGCTCGCGTCCCTCGCAGCCATAATGACTTCGAAATCCTCTATCGACGAGTCCCACATCTTAACGTTGTTTGAAACGGTATCTTCGAAAAGAATAACGTCCTGATCCACGACCGCGACCGAACCCGTAAAGACGTTTCTGTCGATTTCGCTCATAGGCTTTCCGTCGAAAAGGATCTCTCCGCTCCACGGGGAATAAAGCCCCGAGATAAGCTTGGCTATCGTGGACTTTCCGCAGCCGGAACCGCCTACGAGAGCTATTCTTCCACCCGATTTTATCGAAAGGGAAAAGTCCTTTATAAGAGGCTTGTCGAGTCTGGAGTAACCGAAAGTCACGTTTTTCATTTCGAGCGCGCCCGAGAGCTTTCCGTATTCTTCGCATTCGGAACGGACGTCGCAGTTAGGATCTGCGGGATATTTCATAACGTCTTCGACTCTCTCCATTTCCGCGCGCATTTCCTGAACGGACTGCCCCGTAGTGATAAGCTGCGTGACGGGAGAAGAAAAGGAATCCAGAAAGCCTTGAAAAGCCATTATCATACCTATCGTGAAGCTTCCGTCGAAAACGAGAAGCAGCCCCACCGTGATTACGGCGGCATCCGCAATCAGACCCGCGACGGAGGGAATGATTCCGAGCAGCCCCGAAATCTTCTCGTATTTAACGTTCTGGGCGTTGACGCTCGCCTGATAGCCCGCCCACTTCGTGAAGAAACCGTTTTCCGCGCCGCTCGATTTTATGGTTTCGATCATTTCGACGCCCGCAATCGTCGTACCCGCGAGTTTACCCGCGTCTCTCATTCGTACCCGCGTTATGTTTATACGCTTGCGGGAGATGATTTCGGAGACTATAAGATTGACCGCGATGGAGCTTATTCCGATAAGAGAAAGAACGACGCTGTAACGGAGCATTACGACGAGATAGAATATCATCATAACCGTGTTTATAAGCAGCGGAGTAAGCGTCTGTACGAGAGTATGGGCAATCGAAGCGTTTGAGGATTGCCGCTGCTGAAGGTCGCCCGCCATTCTCTGCGAGAAGAATTCCATCGGAAGCCGAAGAACGTGCCACATATATTCCGAATTCCCGACGGCAGCCATTTTTCCGTCTATGCGGAGAGAATAGACCGAGCGGATACATTCGGTTACGAGTTTTACGGCGATAAGTGCGGCAAAACCCGCCGTGAAAGGCACGAGCCAGTCGGAATTGACGCCGGTCAGTATACGGTCGAGAAAGATTCTCGAAAAAATAGGATCGATAAGACCGGTCAGAGATAAAATCACCGTCGTCAGAAGAGTGAAAACGAACGCCCCGACCGAACCCTTGAGTTTTTCTTTAGCAAAGGAAAGAACCGAGCGCGGTTTCCCTTCGGGAACGAAATCCTCCGTCGGCTCGAACATAAGACAAATACCCGTGAAGGCTTTGTCGAAATCCTCCATCGAAACCGAATAGCTTCCTTTGGCGGGGTCGTTGAGATAGGCTTTATTGCCCCTGAATCCGTCAAGCACGAGGAAATGGTTGAAATTCCAGTGGATAATGCAGGGGAATTTCCCGTTTTTGCGGAGATCTTCCGGCTCGTAGCGGTAGCCCTTCGCAGTAAGTCCGTAACTTCTCGCCGCGATAAGAACGTTTTTCGCGTTGGAGCCGTCGCGCGAGACTCCGCAGTCGGCTCTGAGCTTTTCGAGAGGAATCCATTTTCCGTAATACGCGAGAATCATTCCGAGCGAAGCCGCTCCGCATTCCAGAACTTCGAGCTGCATAACGACGGGAACCTTGGCGACGCCCGTCGATATAGGTTTTTTCTGCGGTTTTTTCATCTGCTCACCTCAGTTGAAAAGGAATACGGACGGAGATATGCTTTCGGTTACGATAACCGCGTCGTATACGCCGTTTTTCACGTCCGTTTCCGCCGTTACGACGTAAACCCAGTCGCTCGCCGAAAAGCCTCCGACGTGGAGAAGATATTCGTCGGGAAGAGTTTCGGCTTTTACGGGAGAACCGCTGACCGTCGCGACCGTAAATTCCTTTCCGCCCGCGCGGATAGTCATTCCTTCCTTTACGCCCGAGCCCGCACTCGCCGAAACGTAGCAGGTAAGAGTTCCGTTTTCACAGCTGCCGGCAGCCTTGACGGTGGTTTCCACGCGTCCGAGAAAACACCAGCACAACGCGCCCGCAAGCAACAGTATGACTGCGGCGAGAAGAATCCATACGCCCGGAGTGACTACCTTTACGTAGCAGCTCAGCTCTTCCGGAGAAGATACTCTTTTAATGCTTTTTTCTCTGAAAATCTTGTCGTCCATTTTATTTCTCCTTGCAGCGTCATACCACGCGTTTAACGACGCGAAGAACGTTCTTTCCGTCTTTGTTTTCGTAAAACAATCCGTCGGTCATCTTTCTTACGAGCAAAAGCCCGAGTCCGCCGGGAGTCCTTTCTTCTGCCGAAGCCGAAACGTCCGGTTCCGCCGCAGCGGTGGGATCGAAGGGTATTCCTTCGTCGGTAAAGGTAAGGATTACGGAATCGGGACGGCTTTCGAGGTCAACCGATACCGTAAGATATCCCTCTCCGTCCGGATAGGCGCATTTCGCGACGTTGCTCGCAAGCTCGTCCGCGGCTATACTCAGCTGAGCGGTAATTTTCGGGGAGCAGCCGTATTCTTCGAGAATCCCGCATATAAAATCCGTAATCTCGGGAATATTGGCGATATCGGCCTTTACGGTGATTTCTTTCATAAGCCGCCTCCCTTTCCGTTATAGCGAAGATAGACCATCGTTACGTCGTCCGCCTGAGGAGCTTCGCCCGCGAATTCGTCCACGGCGGCTTTTACGGCGGGGATAAGTCCCCCGTAAGAACCGTTATACGAATCGAGAAATTCCGCCAGACGCTCTTCGCCGAAAAGATTGCCTTCGGTATCGGCCGCTTCGGTTACTCCGTCGGTATAGAGGAAAAGTTCGTCTCCTTCCTCGAGCTTCAGGAGGTTGTTTTTATAGCGGACGCCCTCCATTCCAGCAAGAACGAACCCCGGACGGACTCTTAAATATTCGAATTTTCCGCCCTTTTTACGAAGCAGCGGAGGATTATGCCCCGCGTTTGCGAATTCGACTTCGCCCGTGGACGGATTTATTTCGCCCAGCCACGCGGTAACGAACATTCCCGCGTCGTTGTTTTCGCAGAGCTTTTCGTTCGTCCGTGAAAGGACGTCCTCTACGGAATTGCCCGACTCCGCAAAACCTTTGACGAAGGTCTTTGCCGTCATCATAAACAAAGCCGCCGGAATTCCTTTACCCGAAACGTCGGCGATTATAAAGGCGAGTTTGTCGCCCGCGGGGAAGAAATCGTAAAAATCTCCGCCCACTTCCTTAGCAGTATACATAGCCGCGCAAAGCGACAATTCTTTCTTGTCGGGATATTCTTTCGGAAGAGACGCGTGCTGGATTTCCCGCGCGAATTCCAGTTCCTTATCGATTCGGGCGGCGGCTTCGGCTATATAGCGTTTAAGGGTAACCACGGTCGAATTGATGTCGTCGGAAAGAGAGGCGAATTCTTCGCTGCCGCGGACGTTGACCACGACGTTGAGATTTCCGCCCGTTATTTCGGCGAGAGAAAGATTGACCTTATCCATATTGTCGACGATGAGCTTCTTTATGAGGAAGTAAACAAGTACGAAAAGCGTCCCGAATACCACGAATTCCATAAACACGGTAACGTATACCGATATGTCTCTCGAAAGCATGGCTTCGCTCTGAGTCATCGCGCCTATTATATAGTAGCCTTCGGAATAAACGAAATCCACGAAACAGTATTTTCCGTATACCACGTCCACGAAGCTCTCCCCGGAAGTTCTGTCCGTGAGAGAAAGCCCCGTAACGGCGATATTGCTTCCCTTTCCGTTGTTTCTGTCGCTGACTATGACGAAATTATCGTCGGTTATTATTATATAGCCTTCCTCGCCTATTCTTCTGTTGCGTGCGGCTCCCACGACTTCTTCGTCTATATCCCGTCTGAATCGCTCCGCGTCGTAAGCCACCTGAACGAATCCTCCCTGCGGAAGAGTCTTTCCTGCGTATTTGCGGAGAATGCTCGCGTCTCTCGATATGGGACCGTACTTCTGAACGAGTTCGGTTTCGTTTCCGTCCAGAAGCGCGAGGAACTCCGCGGACTGCTCGCCGCTACGCATATCGTAGCCTACGTTGTTCGGATCGGAGGAAACGACGATTTTTCCGTCCGCGCCTATAACGTTGATTTCGGCGACGTCGTATAAGCTCAGCCACGTCGAAAGAGTCTCGTCCGTTACCGAGTGATTATAAGAAAGCTCGGAGGCTACTATGCGGGTGAGAGAAAGAAGATTCTCGTCCGAAGCGTCGATAACGTCCTGACGAACGTCCTCTATGTTGAGTCGGACAAGCTCCTCCGCGCTCGTTTCGGCAAGCTGAGTCTGAAGCGACCAGGTGAAAAGCACCGTTGCGAGAAAACATACGGCTACGCAGGCAAGCAGCCATCGCTGAAAGATAGCCGAGATGTTGCGGAGCTCGTGAGAAGTCCGTTTTTCGCCCTTCCCGATAAAGGTTACGCACAGAGTCGCCGCGGTTACGGTAAGTCCGTTGACCGTAATCATCAGAAGAGAGCCGAGTTTTACGAAAGTGAAGGCGCGGCTTACGTCGGACATATTCGTCAGGAAAATGAGAAGCATATGCAATACTTCCATAGTCATCGCGAGAGCGAGTCCGTATTTCCACGACGGCTTCTTGTCGTCGAACATAAACTTCCTGAGCAAAGCGGAGATTATTCCGGCGAGGACGGTGGCTATCGAGCAGGCAAGCCTTGTGTATTCTCCCGCTCCCCAGTAATAGGCAAACCATCTTTCCACGCCGCCGATGACTCCGGCGATTATTCCCGCGGGCGCGCCGAAAAGCAGTCCCGCACAGATAGGCGCGGAATCCCTTACGTTAATCGTGGCTCCGCCGACGTTGACTCCGAATTCCGTCGCGCATATCGCGACCAAGCCGAAAATCACGCCGATTATCGTCTGTTTCGCCGCGTATTTCATTTTTCCGAAACGAGTTTTCTTTTCGAGAACGTACAGCCCCGCCGAAACCGCCGTCGGAATCACGGCTATTAAAAGAAGTCCGAGAAAAGTATCCATAAAACAGTTCCTCCCGCCAAGACGGGGTTATTCCACGGTCAGAATATCCGAAAAGCCCGTAATGTCGAAAACCTCCCGGATAGTATCGTTGATATGGCGGACGACCATAGAACCCTGTTTGTTCATAGTCTTCTGACAGGCGAGAAGCACTCTCAGTCCTGCGGAAGAAAGATATCCGAGTTCGCCGAAATCGAAAACGAGTTCGGTTACTCCGTCGAGAGAATCTCTCAGCTCGGCTTCGAGCTGCGGAGAAGTATTCGTGTCGAGCCTTCCGGATAAAGTTACCGTAAGAGTGGTTCCATGTGTTTTCTTATCTATGGTCATAAGCGCGTCTCCCCCGAAAACGGCAGCGTTGCGGAAGCCGCGGTTTTCAAAAAATCTTATATTGTTTCACATTATACCGTATATACGGATTTTTTGCAAGTGAAAAAGCTCGAGTTATTTCATTCGGTAAAGCGGTTTCGTTTTCACGGATACGCAAAATTCCGCCGCGGGAAATTGCGGACGTACGGGATTTCGGCGCGTTTTGTTTTTACGGTTGATTTTTTCGGCGAAAAGTGATATAATCCGTAAAAAAAAGGAGCGGTCGGACTTATGAACAACAACGAATCGCAGGAAATGTATCTCGAAACGATATTGAGATTACAGGACAAAAAGGGCGGAGTACGCTCCGTAGACGTCGCGGAAGAGCTGGGTTACAGCAAGCCGAGCGTTTCGAGAGCCGTAGGAATACTCAAAAAGGACGGATTCATAACGGTCAGACCGGACGGGACGATAGACCTTACCGAATCGGGCAGAAAAAAAGCCGAGAGTATTTACGCGCGGCATAAAGTTCTTACGAAAGCCTTCGTCGTTATGGGGCTGGAGCCGCTCGCTGCCGAAGAAAACGCCTGTCGCGTCGAGCATATAATCACCGAGGACGCTTTCGAGGCGATAAGAAAATATTTCGGAGAGGATAAGGAGTAAATTCTTCGCCGCAAAATGAATTCACGGATAAAAACGAATCGGTAAATAGAAATTAAAAATTACCGGGATATCCGCCACGAAAAAAGCCCGCGAATTTACTTTCCGCGAGCTTTTTAGTTTCGTTTGAATGTGTGATTCCGAAAAATCGGTTTTAATAATTCCCAGTGGGCAGATTAGCCGGATTCTTTCTGAAATCGTTTTTCGGGGATATCCGAGGCTTTACTTAAATTCTTCATAGGTTTAAGCGTTCTCGGGCTTTTCGAATTCCTTCGCGACGTCTGCGAGTAAGTCCCTTACGGGGAGATGCTGAGGACAGACTTTTTCGCACCTTCCGCACCTGATGCAGTCGGACGCCTTTCCGCCGACCTTGGTATAAACCTGAGTGTAATAATAATTTGCGTTCCAGTCGCGATAAATGTGTTTCGCGTTTATACAGGCGAAAAGGTCGGGAATCGAAATCTTCTTCGGGCAGCCGTCCACGCAGTAGCGGCAGGCGGTGCAGGCGATCCTGTTCATTCCATTGAAGATCGCGCAGGCTTCTTTCACGGCTTCGAGTTCCGATTGATCAAGCGGACGGAAATCTTTCATAAAGGATATGTTATCGGTTACCTGCTCGGCGTTGCTCATTCCCGAAAGAACCATAAACACGCCCTCGCAGCCGGCTGCGAATCTTATCGCGTAGCTTGCGTAACTTCCGCCGCCGAGTTTATCGAAGGGAACTTTGGCTTCGTCGGGAAGTCTTGCGAGATTACCGCCCTTGACCGGCTCCATTACGATAACGGGCTTTCCGTGTCTGTTGCAAACTTCGAGACACTTGCGCGACTGAACTGCGGGATCGTCGAAATCTATATAATTCAGCTGAATCTGAACCACTTCGATTTGCGGATATTCGGTAAGAATCTCCTCGAGAACCTCGGATTTATCGTGGAAAGAAATACCGAAGTGCTTGATCTTACCTTCGTTTTTGAATTCCAGAGCCTGCTCGTAAGCGCGGCAGTTCTTGAAATGTCCGAAAATCTCCTTCGTCTGCGCGTGCATCAGATAAAAATCGAAGTAATCCACTCCGCAAGCCCGAAGCTGGCTCTCAAAAAACGGACGGACGTCGCTTTCCGACTTGAAATAGGCGCCTGTAAGCTTGTCGGTCAGGGTAAAGCTTTCGCGCGGATAACGCTTTACGAGGCATTCACGCACCGCGACTTCGCTTTTCGTTTCCACGTAGCCGTGAGCCGTATCGAAATAGTTGAAGCCGTTTCCGATAAACGTATCGACCATTTTGCTTAATTCCGCATAATCCACTTCGTTTTCTTTCATCGGCAATCTCATACAGCCGAAGCCGAAATTCTTTTTCACGTTCTCAAACATAAAAGCCTCCTTCCGTTATAAATGATTGCATAACCGTTTTCGCGAGCTGCGGTTATGACTCGACGCGGCGCGGTTTCAGCCGAATCCGTTGGTCATTTTAGCATTTTTCACGGAAAAAGTCAATAGGAGAAAAAAGACGTCCGCAAAGCTCCGAAACACGATAATTCTCCCGAATAACGTTTTTCTATAAATCGAGCCGTAATTTTTAATCCACTTGGCGTAAAGCTTCGTTTCCTGATAAGTTTCCGTACCTTCTTCGTCGTATTGTGCTTCGGGAAGCCTGTCGATCTCGAAATCCCACAGATTAACACATTCCGGTTCTTTGTACCATCCGTAAAAAACATAACCATTCCGCAAAGGATTTTGAGGAACGTATTTTATCGTTTCGCCGTATCCGTAATTATCTATCCGATAATACCCGTCGTTCGGCGAGTCACCGTAATTGTAAAAATACGATACGTTTGCCTTATGATTTCTTATCGCCGCTGTAAAAGAAGAGGCATCGTTAACGTTTGTATAATAATAAAAATAATGATTTATATTTCCTTGAATATACGTATCATTTGATATGTAAAATACCGAAAGGTCCGTTGCCAAATCAAAAAACGAATCACCGTTGTATACTTTAACCGTCGGCACGATAAAAACTTTTTTCAGACAATCGCTTCGAAACCCCGAGTTTTTTGTGTCTCCGTATCTTTTTTTAACTTTTTTGTTGCAATTTCGCTATAATGAATATTCGTTACTTTATTACCGTCGATTGTTTCGGGGATAACCAAATATTCTTGCTCTCTGCCTTTATCTGTTAGTCCCAGAATTCCAGCATCGTTGCTGTCGTAACCGACTGTATAAATAAAATATTCGCTTTCGTAAAGGCGCAGTCCGATTTCACATCCGGCAAGAACGGCGCTTATACAAAACACGAATATGAAAGAGAAAAACATCGCAAGCTTTTTAAATTTACTCATAATAAGTCACCGCTGCTATCGGATTCCGTTGTTTTTCGGAGTGCGTCAAAAAACAGACAACACACACCTATGTCGGTAGTATATCATATATTTTTTAAAATTGCAACACGTTAACGACATATTAAATAAAAAAGTAAAAAAAGAACCGCGCTCGAACACGCGGTTATGATGTGGTGGAGAGGCGACGTCAGCGTTCGAACACCTTTGATGTTGTTTTCTATTGTTTCTTTTGTATCGTTTAGTGTAATTTGCTCTGTATTTTTGCCGCCGCGGATATTGAAATATACAACGGTATCGTCATCGCCGACGAATACTTGGCTTACAAGGTGATCTATAATTTGCTTTTGATAGTCCTTGTCGTTGACGTCGCCTTTTAAGAGTTCGTCTATAAAGTCGAGCAACCTTTGCCGTTTTCTGTCCTCCGAGAACGAAGTCACCGAAAAATAATAACGTATATGTTCTTTTGTTAAAATTCATTCAGTAAAAATCCCATATAAATGGGGATTGTTAACATTTTCTCGTTTCTGCCCACATTATAATCGCCGAGTTTTATTGCACCTGCGACATGGTATTTTTCGGGATGAGCGAGAATTGTTTTCGTGCTTTTTGTATTCCCGGTGGTTGCCTTGACTTCGATTAGAGTTGCGCCACTCTTATACCTTATTACAAAATCTATTTCAAGCCCGGAATCTTTGTGGTAGTAGTATAGTTTTCGTCCCATTTTGGTGAAAATATCCGCCATAAGATTTTCAAAAATCGCACCTTTGTATCCGTAAAGATTACCTTGAAGAATATCGAACTGCGTGCCGTCTTCAAGCGTACTGACAAACAATCCCGTATCTTGCATATATACTTTAAAAATATCGTCGATAGCATTGCCGTCCAACGGAAGTTCAGGCAAATCAAGGTTGTAGCACCGTGCAATAATTCCCGCGTCCTCTATCCACTGTATACTTCCTTGAAATTTCGATGCCGTACCGCCTTTTTTTACAACTGAGTATTGAAATTTTTTGTTTTCTTTGCTGAGTTGTTTCGGAATTGATTGAAAACATTCCTTTATCAAGGGTTTATCTTTATCGTCGGCATATTTTACCATATCGTCTTCGTATGAACGGACAATATCGCGTTGCAAAGCCAAAACGCTGTTCATTTGTTTTGTTTTTACAAAGGTGTCTACAACTTCCGGCATACCGCCGACGACAGTGTATTGAAGTATCAGCTGCCGCATTTTTTCATGCAATGCTTCGGGAACGGGTTTTTCTTCGTCAAAGCATTTCTTCAACATATCTATTACTTGGGGTGTAATCCCGTTTGCCCACAAAAATTCTTCGAAATCGAGGGGGTGCATTTCTATTACGGTTTCAGAACCGACCGGAATTGATTTAGGCTGCTTGCCGTATCCTTTTACGCCGAGTAAAGAGCCTGTTCCGATAACGTCGAACCTGCCGTCTTCTCGGAAAAACTTTAATGCCGTTCTTGCTTCGGGGCAATCTTGAATTTCGTCAAGAATTATAACCGTTTCACCCGGCTTAAAAACGGCACTCGGACCAAGCAATGCAGACATCATCATTATGAGGTTGTCAATTTCGAGTGAACCGTCAAAAATAGAGATATACGACGGGTTTTTGAAAAAGTTGAGATATACCTCGTGTTTATAGTTCTTTTTGGCGAAATCACGCACGGAATATGTTTTTCCGCATTGACGACAGCCCTTAATAATAAGCGGACTGTGGTTCGGAGTGTTTTTCCAATCTGTCAACGCTTGTTCTATTTTTCTTTTCAGCATATGGCATCTCCTCTATGATTTACAAGCATTATACACCGAATCGAAAACTTTTTCAAGCGAGTTTAAGTAGAAAATCAATATTTTTTAGTGTGAGTTATGGCGAATTTTGACGATTTTTTGTAATCAGTGGTTTTCTTTTGTAAATATATTTTCCTGCCGTTCGGTTTTTCTTATCGAAATCGAACGGCTTTTTTGTTGCTCGAAATGGTTCGGGAAGTATTTTTTAGTATGGGAACAATCCGCTTTTGTGCTGAAAGTTCACTCTTATATCCCAAAGTTCTTTGTAAAGTATGTTACATTCGTTTTTTGTTTTGTGTATGCTTTTCTTGCAACGAAAAACATCACAGCAAAGTTACGTGGCGATCACATTGTGGCTACGTCAAGGTTACGCGACATCACAAATAAGTACATTTTCGTCACGCCGATGTTCTGATGTCCGTTTCGTACTCAAATTGTATTACCAGCATCGACCAGCGCGTGTCGTCGAACGGAGAAATGCCTATTCCGTTAAAATTACTGTTTTTTGCGGTGCCGAGAGTAACTTTGATTTGCAAGTCTTCCAACAGACCTTTTACTGTAAACGTTTTGCCGTCTACGTCGGTGATGTTGTCTCTGTAAGGATTTTTGCTGCTCGTAAGAGACTGCAATGTGGGCGACGCATTAAATGCGTTTGCAAGCATTGCGGTGATCGCTTCCGTACCTTTGCTGTTATACAGTTTTCTCTCGATTTCGGCAAGTTCGCCGTTGGTTTCGGATTGGTTTTCCGGCGTCGTTTTTTCGTTTACCACGGAAACGTCGCTTACGTTAATGTTAAAGTCTTCGTAGACCTCGTCAATATCGTCACAGCCCACAAACGAAAGTTCGTAATTATCGCCGACTTTCGTCGTACCTGTAATTTTTATATAATGGTCTTCGTCGCCCGTTATATACACGACGGAATCTCCGTCGAACGGAAGTTTATCGTAAATTGCTTTTGATACGATAAACTTGTTGCTATCCGAAAAGGTAACGGAATCCCCGCTAAGTTCGATTACACCGTTTTTAACCGACACCTGTTCTTCTTCGCCTGTTTCCAACGACAAATAAACGGTTTTTATCTCTCCGTCGTCGGTAAAATCGTTGCCGTGCGATATTTCGAGATCTACAAAACTTACTCTGTCGTCGGTTAATACGATTTTGTAAACTCCGCCGTTTTTGTATCCGCCTATGGGATTAAGCGAGTATTTGCCTTCCCCGTGCGATATTACTTCCGTTTTGGGCAATTCGCCGTACGGCGCCGTAACGGAAATAAAAGTGCCGACGCTTCTTTCGTCGATTTCTTCATCACTTATAAATTTGACCGCATAATTTACGACGGCGGTGCTTATGCTCAGTTCGGTGTATTCCGGCAAAACGGAATCGATGTCTTGATCTTCAAACCCGGCGTACAAAGTTACGTCACGCGTTATAACGTCTTCGGTAAAAACGGGATTTGTCAGCGCTTCGTCGAAAAGAAAAACCAGCCAGAAAACGAATAACCGCGCTTATCGGTAAACGGCAAAGAGCCTATGGCTTCGCCTTTTTTAATCTTAGTCTCTCTGACGGCGGTACCGCTCGTCGAATAGGTTATCGTGCATAATTCGCTTTGCGCGTTTTTAAATACAGCGAAAAAAGTAACGTTTTTAGTTATAACGTAAATCGCTCGTATTTTGATTTTCGGACGTAGTGAAGGAACTTATATCGGACACACAAAAAGGCGGTAGAATTAACGTTCTATCGCCTTAAACTGTTTTATGTTGTGTTGCCGCTGTCGCAACCGTAATTGCTTTTTCTTCACAAACTTGCCGTTTTCGCGTGGCTTTGTCAGCCAGTCGTAGGAGATTATCTTTTCGTACTTTTTAGTCTTGAGATAATCCCTGCGACGCCGTTTGTACAAATGAAAAGGAACCACGGGTTCGACCGCGGTTCCAAGTGGTGGACGATACAGGACTCGAACCTGTGACTTTCTCCACGTCAAGAAGACACTCTCCCAGCTGAGTTAATCGTCCGTATTTTCGCCGTGCGGAATCCGTCTCCGTCCGCGCGGTTCGTGTTCGGCGGAATGGCCAACGAATTTAATCGCCCGCTCCCCGTCTGTGCGTACCATTATACCATATTTTGCGGCGGATTACAAGCGTTTTCAGCGACTAACGCAACTTTTTTTTCGCCTTTGACGCAGTCCGAAGGCTTCTGTTCGGAAAAGGCGTGAAAAACGCTTGTATTTTACGAAAAAGTATGATAAAATGTAATCGAAATACTATAAGGGTAGGTGTCTTTGCCCGAAAGGAGTATATTATGAAGAACAGAATGCTGCTTATATTGCTGCTTCTTGCTGTCTGCACGCTTGTTATATGCGGCTGCGCCCAGCAAGAGTGGGCTGCGGTTTACTATGATGTGGATTTCCTGAAAGTAGACGGGACCGTATACAAAACCTTTACCGTTCAGCGTCACAGAGGCGTGATCTGCGATATGCCCGGCGAAACGCAGACGGAGGTTACCGAACCGAGCGGAAAAACCTGTATCGTTTATTATAAGCAGACCGGTTGGGATAAGACTACGAGCGACGTCGTTTCCGATATGAAAGTCAATCCCGTTATCGACGAAAGCGCAACGAGAAAGGAATATACCAGCTTCCTCGTTATCTTCACCGATAAGGACGGAAACGAAATCAGCCGTCAGATAGTCAGAAAGGGCGAAGCGGCCGTTCCTCCCGAGGACCTCGGCGAAGGTATGATCGCTATCTGGGATACCGATTTCTCCTGCATAACCGAAGATATCGTTGTCAGAGGTACGATAGTTGCCGAATACGCGGATTACGTTTTCAACGCGGGTGAAGGAGTTTTTGCCGGCGGCGGTAACGAAAAGACCTACGAAAACGTAAGATACGACGCTTTCGATCTGAGCAAAATCGAAAAGCCGTCCGCCGAGCACAAGGTTTTCAAGGCCTGGAAGCTCGTTTCGGTTGAGAACGACGGAAAGCTCGTTAAATACGAAGCCGAATACGAATGGGAAAAATATACCGTTACGTTTATAGGTAAGGACGGCAGCGTTATCGGCAAAATCGAAAACGTCGTATACGGAAGCAGCGTTGCGGCTCCGGAGCCTCCGCTCGTTGCAATGTACGAGTTTGTGGAATGGGTAGGCGGCGACCTCGGAAATATTACCGGCGACACCGTTTTCCGCGCAAGATATCGGGGTATCGAGGTTCTTTATATTTACCACGATATTAACGGCAACGAGCTTACGAGAAAAGTAAATCGTTACGGCGACGTTCCCGTTGAGCCCGAGGCTCCGCTCGTTGAAGGAATGACCTTCATTCAGTGGATTTACGATTCGACTATTTCTTACGACGCTCTCGGCAACGCTTATCTTAACGTTCGTGCGGATTACGCCGACGGTATCTATTATAAGGTCGCGTTTACGATCGAAGGCGTTCTGGTTCACGCTCAGCTCGTAAAGGAAGGAGCCGCTCCGATGGATCCTACGGGTATAGTAGTCAGATTCGTTCCCGACGGAATGAAGATCGTCGGTTGGGAATACGCGGTTGAAACGGAAGACGGAGTGGTTTACGAAAGATTCGATTTCGCGACCGGTATCGTTACGAGAAACATGACCTTGAGAGCGGTCCTCGAGCCGCTCGTTCCCGAAGGAAACTGACAGGAATGAATTTTGCGCCTGCGGATATCCCGCAGGCGTTTTTCGGTTAAGCGGAAAGGTCTTTCCGTAGGGACCGATATGAACGGAGAGGGAATTTTCCGTTGCAAGCGGGGAGAAGTCTTTCCGCTTTTTTGAATGCTTTTACGGAGATGAGCTATGGCGGTTGAAATACTTGCGCCTGCCGGCGATTTTGAAAAACTTAAAACGGCTGTCCGTTTCGGAGCGAACGCCGTTTATCTTGCGGGAAAGAGCTTCGGGCTGCGCGCTTTTGCGGGGAATTTCGACTCCGAAGAGATGAAGCAAGCCGTTGCTTTCTGTCACGGAAGAGGAGTAAAGGTTTACGTTACGGTAAATATCTATGCGAAAGAAAGCGATATTCCCTATCTTCCCCGGTATCTCGAAGAGCTCGAGGAAACGGGCGTCGACGCGGTACTCGTCAGCGATCCCGGGATAATCGAGCTTATTCACGAATATGCGCCGGGACTTACGATTCATCTTTCGACTCAGGCAAGTACGACCAATTCCGCGGCCGTGAGATTCTGGGCAAAACAGGGAGTCGGGAGGATAGTTCTCGCGCGCGAAGCTTCTCTGTCCGACCTTACGGAGATAACCAAAGCCGCGCACTCTCTCGGCGTGGAAACCGAAGCCTTCGTTCACGGAGCGATGTGTATAAGTTATTCGGGAAGATGCCTTATGTCGGATTTTCTTACGCACAGGGGAGGAAACCGAGGTCAATGCGTTCAGGCGTGCCGCTGGGCGTGGCAGATAACGGAAGCCGACAAGCCCGATCAGCCTCTTATTCTTCAGGAGGACGGAAGAGGCACGTATATTATGAACAGCAAGGACCTCAATATGATAGAGCATATCGCCGAGCTTTGCGAATGCGGAGTGGACAGCCTCAAAATCGAAGGAAGAATGAAGTCTCCCTTCTACGTCGGGACGGTCGTGAACGCTTACCGTCGCGCGGCGGACGGCTATTATGCGTGGAGGAAAGACAATCCCTCGGCAAAAACCGAGGATTTCAGCACGGACGAAAGACTCGTCGCGGAACTGTATAAAGCCGCGCACAGAAAATATACGACGGGATTTTATTACGAAGATACAACCGGGCGTCAGTATTACGAAAGCAGCCGCGCGGTTGCGGAAAGCGTCTTTGCGGCAATCGTCCTCGGAAGAAAGGACGACCGAATTCTCGTCGAGATGAGGAATCGTTTCAGAGCGGGCGACGAGTTGGAGGTTCTTTCCGCGGGAGAGGCTTTCGACAAAAGATTCGTCGTTTCGGAAATGACCGACGAAGCGGGCAATCCCGTGGACGACGCCAAGCTCGTGCAGCAGAAATTATGGATAAAATGCGCTCTTCCCGTCGGCGAAGGAGATATTTTAAGGACCGTACCCGTGTGCGGCGAGGAAGAATAATCCGCTTATGGACGAAAGAACGGAAAAGATTCTGAAACTGCTGCGGGAGGAATTCCCCGAGCCGAAAAGCGAATTGAAATTCGGGAGCGTTTATCAGCTTGCGGTAGCGGTCATTTTATCGGCGCAATGCACGGACAAGAGGGTGAATTCCGTGACGCCCGAGCTTTTCGGTAGGGCAGGCACGCCCGAAGCTATGGTTAGTCTCGGAGAAGAGGCAATCGCGGAAATAATAAAACCCTGCGGATTCTATAAAACCAAAGCGAAGCATATTTACGAAACGAGCCGCGTGATAGTCGAAAAATACGGCGGGAATATTCCCGAGGATTTCGAAGCTCTCGAAAGTCTTCCCGGGATAGGCAGAAAGACGGCTAACGTTATCACGGCGGTCGGATTCGGGAAACCCGCGATAGCCGTGGATACGCACGTTTTCAGGGTTTCGGGAAGGCTCGGACTTTCTTCGGCAAAGGACGTTTTCGGGACGGAAATGCAGCTTCGGGAAAAAATAAGTCCCGAATTATGGGCGGACGCTCATCATCTTATCCTTCTTCACGGGAGATACGTCTGCAAGGCTCTGAATCCCGACTGCGGGAACTGCGTATTAAGGGGAATTTGTCCGTCCTGCGGGAAAATCATAAAAAACAAGAAATCTACGAAAGGAAAAACCAACGAATGAAACTCAGAGTTTATTTATCGGAAAGCAGCGACGTTTATTACAATATAGCAACGGAAAAATACCTTTTCGACACCGTAAAACCGGACGAAATGCTCGTTTTTCTCTGGAGTAACGACAACGCCGTCGTTATCGGAAAGAATCAGAACGCCTTCGCGGAAGTCAATCTCGGTGCGCTTACGGCGGGCGGAGGAAGGCTTTCGAGAAGATTTACGGGCGGAGGAGCGGTTTATCACGACGTAAACAACGTCAATTTCACCTTTACCGCAAGAAACGATATTTACGACGAATCCCGTCAGGCTTCGGTAATTCTCGCCGCGATAGAATCCTTCGGACTTCGGGGCGAAAAAAACGGAAGAAACGACCTTACCGTCGACGGAAGAAAGTTTTCGGGAAACGCTTATCTTCACGCCGAAGAAAAAGGTATGCACCACGGAACTCTTCTTATTTCCACCGATACCGAAAGGATGTCCGAATGCCTTAACGTCGACGCGGCCAAGCTTGCGGGAAAGGGCGTCAGGAGCGTTAAAAGCCGCGTAGTCAATCTCAGGGAGCTTTGTCCGGATATGACGCGTAAAGCCCTTTCCGAAGCGGTAATCGAAGCCGCCGAAAAGGAATACGGAGCGGAAAGAGAGCTTATAAGAAAGGAAGAACTCGACGAAAACGCTATAAAAGAGCTTGCGGAATTTCTCGCTTCGGACGAATGGCTTTACGGACGGTCGGTAAAGGACGCGAAAACCGTTAAATCCCGTTTCGACTGGGGAGGAGCGGAGGTCGTTTTCACTCTTTCGGACGGAAGAATAGAGGACGCGGTTATTTTCACCGACAGTCTTATTCCCGACGGGCTCGTGCCGCTGGAAAACAAACTGCGCGGAAAAAACGCCGAAGACCTCAAAAAGCTCGACCTTTCTTCGCAGCCGGAAAAGGACGTAATCGGAATGCTCGTCGGCGCTCTCGGATAGAAGAAGCGACGAGTATAAAAGCGAATAAGCGGATATCGTATAAAAACAAATAAACGTTATAATTATAAACAAAAAGCGACCGAAAACGGACGGATAAAAAGGCTTAAGAGGGCGGAAAGAGAGCGAAAAAATGCTGACTTTGGAGGAAAAGGTAAAGAATCTTCCGGAAAATCCGGGGTGTTATATAATGCTTGACGAAGACGGAAACGTGATTTACGTCGGAAAGGCCAAGAATCTTAAAAATCGCGTCAGGCAGTACTTTTTCGCGTCCGCAAGCCGTCCCGTCAAGGTCGCGAGAATGGTTGAAAAGATAGTCGATTTCCGCTATATAGTAACGGAGAGCGAGACCGACGCGCTGTCTCTCGAAAACAATCTCATAAAGAAGCACAAACCGCCGTATAATATTCTTTTAAAAGACGACAAGCAGTATCCTTATCTCAAAATAGACGTGAAGAGCGATTACCCGAGGATAACTATGACTCGCAAGCCCGTTAAAGACGGCTCGAAGTATTTCGGGCCTATAATGGGCGGGAGCGTCAGGGATATGTTCCGCATTCTGGAGGTATTTCAGACGGCTACGTGCAAATACGACTTTTCCAGGCTTCCCGACGGTTTCAGACCGTGTCTTAACGCGGATATAGACGTTTGCTGCGCGCCGTGCGTCGGAAAGGTTACGCGGGAGCAGTATCGCGAAAGGATAGACCGTGCGTCGGAGTTTCTTTCGGGAGATTTTTCGGAGATAAGGAAACTGATTACCGAAAAAATGCTGAAGGAATCCGAAGCCGAGCGTTACGAGCAGGCTCTCGAATGCAAGCGGCAGCTTTCGGTTATCGAAAAAATGAAGGAAACCCGACTCGTAAATACGGGCGACGATTTCGACGGAGATTTCTTTGCGGTTGCCACAAACGGAATATCGACGGTCGTTTCTCAGCTTATCGTAAGAAAAGGAAGACTTCTCGGCGGCGATAATTTCGGACTCGAAGACGCTTCTCTTACCTGCGAAGACAGTCTTTCGGGTTTTTTAAGCACCTTTTACGGCGTTACCAATCTCGATACGCGGGATATTTACGTCAATACGGCTTTGCCCGATTCGGAGGCTCTCGAAGAATCTCTTTCGGCACGAAGGGGAAGGAACATTAAAATAACGAAGCCCGCGCGGGGAGAAAAACACAGGCTTATTCTTATGGCGGAGGAAAACGCGAGAGTTTATCTGGACAAGAATCAGACAAAAATCGACAGGGAATTCAATTCCACGGTCGGAGCTATGGAGCATCTCAAAGCCGCCTTATCGCTTCCGAGACTTCCGAGACGTATGGAATGCTACGACATAAGCAACGTCAGCGGCGTGGATAAGGTTGCGTCGATGACGGTATTTACCGACGGACTTCCCGACAGAAAGAGTTACAGGAGATTCCGGATAAAAACCGTCGAGGGCGCGGACGACTTCAGGAGTATGAGAGAGACGCTTTACCGAAGATTTATGCGGATGAAATCGGGCGACGAAAGATTCGGAGCGGCTCCCGACCTTATCGTTATCGACGGAGGAAAAGGTCAGCTCGGGTTCGCCGTGGACGCTATGAACGAAGCGGAAGTCAGCGTTCCGATAGTTTCTCTTGCGAAGCGGGAGGAATGGGTTTTCGTTCCGGACAATCCCGAGCCGATTATTCTTCCCCGCAATTCCGTAGGACTTAATCTGCTTATAAATATCCGCGACGAGGCGCATCGTTTCGCAATTACCTATTTCAGAAGCCTTCATGGGAAAAATCTTCTGGTCAGCGAACTCGATTCGATTCCGGGGATAGGAAAAAAGAGGCAGTCAGCGCTTATCCGGAAATTCAGGTCGCTCGACGCAATTGCGGACGCATCGCTCGGCGAGCTTGCGGATACGCCCGGAATGAACGAAAAAGCCGCAGCCGCCGTTTACGAACATTTCAGAGAGGAATCCGACGATTGACGGAGAAGAAGATTTTCCGCGGGCGCCCGTAAAACTCTTGACAGGACGACGGGAAAGTGGTATCATTAATCGACCATAAAGAGTGTCGGAGGGACGGACCCGAAGAAGACACAGCAACCGGCTCGAAGCAGAGGTGCTAATTTCCGCAAAGCAGAGACTTTGAGATATGGCCTGAGTGGAGTCTTTGCGTTGCAAAGGCTTTTTTTGTGCGGTTTTTTGCGGAGAAAAGCCTTTGAAAGGATCTATTCACGGAGGTTGATTATGAAAAACGAAAAAGAAAATGCGGCGGTTAAGGATTGCTGCGAAGAAAAGAAAAAAGAAAGAAGACTTTTTACGTCCGAAAGCGTAACCGAAGGTCATCCCGATAAGATGTGCGACCAGATAAGCGACGCCGTGCTCGACGCGATTCTCGAAAAGGATCCCGAAGCGAGAGTGGGCTGCGAAACCTGCGCTTGTACGGGACTCGTTCTGGTTATGGGCGAAATAACCACGCACTGTTACGTAGACATTCAGAGCATAGTCAGAAAGACTATCGACGAAATCGGATATAACAGAGCCAAGTTCGGATTCGACGCGTCCACGTGCGGAGTATTGACGGCGATTCACGACCAGAGCGCGGATATAGCTCTCGGAGTGGACGCTTCGCTCGAAAAAAAGCACGGTGGCGACAGATTCGATCAGTTCGGAGCGGGCGATCAGGGAATGATGTTCGGATTCGCGTGCGACGAAACGCCGGAATATATGCCGCTTCCGATAACGCTTGCGCATAAACTTACGAAAAGGCTCACCGAAGTAAGAAAACAGGGAATTCTCGATTATCTCAGACCGGACGGAAAGAGTCAGGTCACGGTGGAATACGACGGCGATAAGCCCGTAAGGGTGGATACGATAGTGGTTTCGGCTCAGCACGCTCCCGAGGTTTCGCAGGAGAAGATAAGAGAGGATATTATCCGCGAGGTCATAAAGCCTGTCATTCCCGATGGATATCTCGACGAAAAGACGATTTATTACGTGAATCCTACCGGTAAATTCGTACTCGGCGGACCTATGGCGGACAGCGGACTTACCGGAAGAAAGCTTATCGTAGATACTTACGGCGGATACTGCGCGCACGGCGGCGGGTCTTTTTCCGGAAAAGACCCGACCAAGGTGGACAGATCGGCTTCGTATATGTCGAGATATATATGCAAGAACCTCGTGGCTGCGGGAGTATGCAGGAAGATAGAGCTTGAAGTTTCCTACGCGATAGGCGTGGCTCATCCCGTAAGTCTTACCGTAAACACCTACGGTACGGGAATAATAAGCGACGACGAAATCACGAAACTTATCCGCGATACGTTCGATATGCGTCCGGCAGCCATTATAGAGAAACTCGGTCTCAGAAGACCTATCTATAAACAGACGGCTAAAAACGGACATTTCGGCAATCCCGATTATCCGTGGGAAAAGACGGACAGCGTGGAAATCATCAAAGAAAAGCTCGGCTTATCGAAATAGACAGGAGAACTAAAAAATGACAGATCTTAAGGATTACAGGGATTATTGCGAGCAGACTCTTCTCCGCATAATGAACACACACAGCCCCAGCGGCTACTATAAAAGAATAATGCCCCTTATAAAGGAGCTTGCGGAGGCTCAGGGCGCGGAAGTCTCGATGACGAGAAAGGGTTGCGCTATTCTTCGTTACGAAGGAAAATCGCACGAAAAGACGGTCGCGCTTGCGGCTCACTGCGATACGCTCGGCGTTATGGTCAGGTCTCTCGGAAAGAACGGCTGCGTCAACTTCACCAAAATCGGAGGACCGAATCTCTGTACGCTCGACGGAGAATACTGTACGCTCATTACGCGCGACGAAAGAGAATACACGGGAACGATTCTTTCCAAAAGTCCGTCGGTTCACGTTTACGACGACAGCGCGACGAGAAAACGCGACGAAGAAAATATGTATATAAGACTTGACGTCAACGCAAAGACGGTCGAGGACCTGAAGGCTCTCGGAATAAGCTGTGGGGATTACGTTTGTTTCGACACGAAGACTACGTTTACCGAAAGCGGACACGTCAAATCCCGTTTTCTCGACGACAAGGCGAGCGTAGCGGCTATACTTACGGCGATGAAATACCTTTACGACAAAGGAGAAAAGCCCGATTTCGACACGTACGTCATATTTACCGTATTCGAAGAGGTCGGACACGGCGCAAGCTGGCTGCCCGAAGGAATTTCCGAGCTTCTTGCGGTGGATATGGGTTGTATAGGTCTTGACCTTACCTGCACCGAATACGACGTTTCGATATGCGTGAAGGACAGTTCCGGTCCTTACGATTACGAAATGACGAGAAGGCTTATGACTCTTGCGGAAAAGAACGGTATAAGCTACGCGGCGGACGTTTATCCGCATTACGGTTCGGACGTGGGAGCGGCTCTTCGCGCGGGTTACGACGTAAAGGGCGCGCTTATCGGTACGGGCGTTCACGCTTCGCACGGTATGGAGCGCACTCATATGGACGGTATGAAAAATACCATAGCTCTTATTATTGCTTATCTTACGCAAAACTAAAGTTTTTATCCGTTTGCGTATGCGGCAGGAAGTCGCAACGGAATCCGCGGCTCGGCTGCGGAGACGTTGCGGGAAGGTGCCGCAGCGCGAACGGGAAAGCCTAATCGGTCGCATTATATCGATTATATAATAGCGGTATATAAATCGTATATTTCACAAGGCTTCGGCTTTGTGTTACAATTAAAAAAACCGCAACGGAAGGTGCAAAAAAATGAATAAGATATCCATAATAGGAACCGGCAGCGTCGGCTCCACAATAGCTTATACTCTTACCGTAATGGGACTTGCCTCGGAAATAGTTATGATCGATATAGACAATCAGCGGTCGCTCGGGGAAGCTCTCGATATCAGGCAGGGCGTGCCTTTCTGCGGTAAGCCCTGTACGGTATACGCGGGGGATTATCGCGACGCGGAAGACTCGGACATAGTTATACTTGCTTCGGGAGTCGCGAGAAAAGCCGGTCAGTCGAGGCTCGAGCTTGCGCAGATAAACGTAGACATAACCAAAAGCATTCTGCCCGAGATAACGAGACGCGCGCCGAACGCGAAGTACGTTATAGTAAGTAATCCCGTGGATATTCTTACGTACGTGTTTTTCAAGAGGTCGGGACTTCCCGCGGCGAATATAATAGGTTCGGGAACGATTCTGGATACGGCGCGTCTGAGAGCGCGGCTTGCGGAGTATTACAACATAAATCAGAGCAACGTACACGCTTACGTATTCGGAGAACACGGCGATTCTTCGTTTGTTCCGTGGTCGGTTGCGAATATCGCGGGAGTACCCGTGGAGCAGTGCAGGAGAGTTCTCGCGCATTCGCCGCTTACGCCGGAACTGAACCTTGCCGAAGTCGAGCAGTACGTGAAGAAATCGGGCGGAAGAGTTATTTCGAGAAAGGGCGCGACTTATTTTGCCGTATCGGTATCGGTCTGTCATATCTGCAAGTGTCTTCTCGGCGGAATAGACACTACGCTTACCGTATCCACGATGATGAACGGCGAATACGGAGTCAAGGACGTTTGTCTGAGTACGCTCTGCGTCGCGGGGCACGACGGAATAAGAGGAAAAATCAACGTTCCGCTTACGATGAGCGAGATTGAAAAGCTTCATATAAGCGCGAATACTCTCAAAGGAGTCATTTCCGGTCTCGATATCTGAAACGGAGGACAAAAATGAAATACGCTTATTTCCCCGGATGTACGCTCAGGAACAAAGCCGCAAAATTCGATATCTGCGCGAGAAGATCGGCGGAGGTTCTGGGCGCGGAATTATGCGAAATTCCCGAATGGCAGTGCTGCGGAGGCGCGTTTACCGCAAAGGACGAGATTGCCGCAAAGCTTCCCGCGGTCAGAACTCTTATAGCCGCAAGAGATTTCGGTTCGCCGCTCATTACGGTGTGCGCCGCCTGCCATAACGTCGTGAAGCAGACCAATCATCTTGTCCGCACGGATTCCGAATTTCGCGAGAAGGTCAATCTTTACCTCAAGGGCGACAAAGAGCCTTCCTCTTACCGCGGAGAAACGGAAGTTCTGCATTTTCTCGAGCTTGTAAAAAGAATAGGCTTCGATAAGGTAAGTCAGGCGGTCAGGAAGCCCTTGAACGGAAAGAAGGTCGCCTGCTATTACGGCTGTATGCTGCTTCGTCCGAGTAAAATAATGGCTTTCGACGATCCCGAAGACCCTTCCGTTATGGAAGATCTCGTTTCCGCGCTCGGAGGAGAGCCGATTTATTTTCCCGAAAGAAACGAATGTTGCGGTTCGTATCTCGTTTTGGAGGACGAAAAAGCCGCGCGGGGAAGAAGCGGCGAGGTTGCGAACGACGCGAAAAACCACGGAGCGGAGGTCATAGTAACGGCTTGTCCGCTGTGCAGGTATAATCTTCTTAAAAGCGGAACGGATATTCCCGTATTGTATTTTACCGAGCTTATGGCGGAGGCTTTGGGCGTAACGGAGGAAACGATATGAATTCCCGCATCGGAGAAAACGTTATAATCATAAGCGGAGCCGCGCCGAGAAAGTGTATGCTTTGCGGAAAATGCTCGGCGTCCTGCGTGAGTTACGACAAAATGGAATATCATCCGCACGAATTCGTCTATATGGTCGAAACGGGAGATATGGAAAGGCTTTTGGCGTCGGAATCGATATATAAATGCGTATCGTGTATGGCTTGTGTGGAAAAATGCCCGCGAGGAGTCGCTCCGGGGAATATTATAGAAGCGATAAGAGCCGTTGCGCAGAGAAGAAAGGACGGAAGCCGTATGACGCCGGACGACGTGCCGGAGCTTACGGACGACGATACGCCTCAGCAGGCAGTTATGTGCGCGTTGAGGAAGTATCGCAGATAAAGGAGAGAGCGGATGCAGAGAATAGGAGTTTTTATCTGTCATTGCGGAACGAATATAGCGGGAACAGTAGACGTCAAAGCGGTAGCCGACGCGCTCGGAAAGGAATCGGGCGTGGTTTTCAGTACGGATTATCAGTATATGTGTTCCGAAGCGGGACAGAACGTTATCCGCGACGCCGTAAAGGAGTACGCTCTTACGGGCATAGTCGTTTGTTCGTGTTCGCCGAGAATGCACGAGGCTACTTTCCGCAAAACCGCTCAGTCGGCAGGCATAAATCCTTATATGGTCGAGATAGCCAATATCCGCGAGCAGTGTTCCTGGGTTCATAAAGATATAAAGCAGGGTACGGAAAAGGCAATCGTTCTCGGAAGAACGGCTGTCGCAAAGGTCAATCTCAACGCGCCCCTGACTCCCGGGGAAACTCCCGTAACCAAGCGAGCTCTCGTTATCGGCGGAGGAATCGCAGGAATTCAGACGGCTCTCGACATAGCCGAAGCGGGATTTCCGGTGGATATAGTGGAAAAGAAACCTACGATAGGCGGGAAGATGGCTCAGCTCGATAAGACCTTCCCTACTCTCGACTGTGCGGCGTGTATTCTTACGCCGAAAATGGTTGACGCCGCTCAACATGGGAATATCCGTATATTTTCCTATTCGGAAATAGAATCCGTGAAAGGGTTCGTCGGGAACTTCACCGTTTCGATAAGAAAGAAGGCGCGATTCGTCCGCGAGGATATATGTACGGGCTGCGGATTGTGTACGGAAAAATGTCCGCAGAAAAATATTCCCAACGAGTTCAATCTCGGTATGGATACGAGAAGAGCCGTATATATTCCTTTCGCGCAGGCTGTGCCGAAAATCGCTACCATCGACCCGACGAAATGTCTTATGCTTAAAAACGGCAAATGCGGAATCTGTTCGAAAGTGTGCGCGGCGGGAGCGATAGATTATACGGCTAAAGACGAGATCGTCGAAGAAAAATACGGCGCGATAGTGGCCGCTACCGGCTTCGAGCCTATATCGCTCGAAAAATTCGGAGAATACGCGTATTCTCACTCCGGGGACGTAATAACTTCTCTGGAACTCGAAAGGCTTATGAACGCGGCGGGACCTACGGGCGGAAAGCTGCTTCGTCCGTCGGACGGAAAACATCCCGAAAAGATAGTTTTCGTGCAGTGCGTAGGTTCGAGATGCGCGGCGGACGCGGGGAAAGGTAAGGAATACTGTTCTAAGATATGCTGTATGTATACGGCAAAGCACGCTATGTTGATCAGAGACAAGTATCCCGACACGGAGGTATACGTATTTTATATCGACGTAAGGACTCCGGGTAAAAATTTCGACGAGTTTTACCGCAGAGCGGTCGAAGAATACGGCGTGCATTATATAAAAGGCGCGGTCGGAAAGGTTGCTCCCGCCAATGGCAAGCTTCTGGTTTGGGGAGCGGACCTTCTTTTCGGTCGTCAGGTAGTCATAGACGCGGATATGGTAGTGCTTGCCGCGGCGATAGAACCCGATAAATCCGCAAGGAAGCTCGCGGCTATGCTTACGGCGAGTATGGATACGAACGACTTTTTCACCGAGGCTCATCCCAAGCTCAGACCGGTCGAAAGTCCGACGGCGGGAGTTTTTCTTTCCGGCACCTGTCAGGGACCGAAGGATATTCCCGAAACCGTATCTCAGGCGAGCGCTTGCGCGGCTAAGGTCATCGGGCTTCTCGTAAAGGACAAGCTCAAAGGGAATCCCTGCGTGGCTTTTGCGGACGAACTTGCCTGCAACGGCTGCGGCGCGTGCGAAAAAGTCTGCCCTTACGGAGCGATAACCTACGAAAACAAAGAATTTCGTATGCCGGATCGTTCCGTTAAGCTCAGAAGAGTAGCCGTAGTCAATTCCGCCGTATGTCAGGGCTGCGGCGCGTGCAGCGTTGCCTGTCCGTCGGGAGCTATGGACGTGGCGGGATTCCGTAACCGACAGATTCTTGCGGAGGTGGAAGCTATATGCAAATAGACGGATTCAGACCGCTTATAGTGGCTTTTTGCTGTAACTGGTGTTCCTACGCAGGCGCCGACCTTGCGGGAAGCAACAGACTGTCTTATCCCGCGGACGTCAGAATAATCAAAGTCCCCTGTTCCTGTCGGGTAAATCCGATATTCGTTTTAAAGGCTTTCGAAAGAGGCGCGGACGGCGTTATAATCTGCGGCTGTCACCCCGGGGATTGTCATTACACTACGGGGAACTACTATACCCGAAGAAGAATGACGCTTCTGTTTTCGATGCTCGATTATCTCGGAATAGAAAGACAGAGAACGAGAGTGGAGTGGATTTCGGCTGCGGAAGGGGCTAAATTCGCAGAAACCATGAATTCCTTTGCCGCGGAGGTCGCTTCTCTCGGCGAAAACAAACGATTGGAGGACCTGAGATGCGCGAAATCGGAAAAACGGTAAGAAAAAGAGCTTCCGAGCTTCTGGAAAACGGGACGGTTACGCGCGTTTTCGGCTGGAGGAAGGGCGAATTCGATTATGACGAGACTCCCGCGGTTTTTCGCTCCGTATCGGAGATGAAGGATTTCGTATTCGACGGTTTTTCCGCGGCGAATCTTTCTAAATTCCTGCTTCGCGGAATAAACGAGGACGGGAAAATTCTCGCCGTAATGAAGCCGTGCGATACCTTCAGTTTCAATCAGCTTCTTACCGAGCATAAATTCGACCGCGAAAAGGTTTTCGTTCTCGGAGTTCCTTGTCGCGGCAAGCTTGACGGAACGGAACTCAGAAGTCGGTTCGAAGGCTTGATTTCGGTGCGGGAAGAGGGAGAATTCGTCGTCGCGGAAACTCTTTACGACGGAGAGATAAAGCTTCCGAGAGCAGAAGTTCTGCCTGAAAGATGCAGGAACTGTAAGTCTCGCGGACACGTTGCTTTCGACGAGCTTATAAGAGAGAACGGAGAGATGGAGATTTGCGGCGGGAGCGGACCTGAATCGAACGAGTCCGAGCCGGAAAAAACCGAAGATAAAAACGACGAGGGAAGAGGAAGATTCGACGAGGTTAAAAGGCTCGAAAAGATGACTGCCGACGAAAGATACGCCTTCTGGCAGAACGAGCTTTCGAGATGTATAAGATGCAACGCTTGCAGAGACGTCTGTCCCGCCTGCACCTGCGAAAAATGCGTTTTCGACAATCCCGCTTCGGGCGTTGAAAACAAAGCGGCTTCGACTCCCTTCGAAGAGAAGCTTTTTCACATAATAAGAGCCTTTCACGTTGCGGGAAGATGTACCGACTGCGGAGAATGTTCGAGAGTATGTCCGCAGAGAATTCCGCTTCATCTGCTTAACCGTAAATTCATTAAGGATATAGACGGATTTTACGGAGAATATCGGGCGGGCGAAACGGTCGGGAGCCGCGCGCCGCTGACTGATTTCGATTACGGAGATATCGAGCCGAACGATTTTTCGGGAAAAGGAGGCGGAGATGCGTAAAATTTTCATAGACAGACTCGACGCGTTTTTCGATTCGGTCGAAAGAGCTTATAAGCTTTTTATCCCCGCGGAAACTCCGACGGGCGCGATTTTTCGCGAAAGAAAAATCGGAGATCGCTTTTCGGATTCCCGCACGCGCGTAAGTCCCAAGAATCTGTTCTTTCCGCAGAGCGAAAATCTTATGGACTTTAAGGTGTCCGCAAAGAATATAGAAATTATCGGGCCGGAAGAAGAAATAAGCGATTTCGTTCTGTTCGGAGTAAAGGCCTGCGACGCGAAGAGTTTCGACGTTCTTGACAGAGTGTTTCTCGGCGAGCCTCGGGATACCTATTACGCCCGCAAAAGAGAAAAAGGCACAATAGTCGTTATTGCCTGCGACAGACCGACCGAAACCTGTTTTTGCGGAACGTTCGGAATCGATCCTTCCGAGCCTGCGGAAGGCGACGCCGTAGTCGTAAAAACCTCGGACGCGTTTTATATCGAAGCAAAAACCGAAAAGGGCGAAAAACTGCTTTCTCTTACGAACGGATATACCGAGCCTGCCGACGAAAGCGAAGTTATCGCACGGAAGGAACTTATCGGGGAGAGAATGAAAAGGCTTCCGCTTGCGAAGCTGAGCGTAAAAGCCTTCGGCGGCGGAAAAACCGAGGTCTTTTTCGACCGTCCCGAATGGAAAGAGCTTTCGGAATGCTGTCTGGGCTGCGGAGCGTGTACCTTCGTATGTCCGACCTGTCAGTGCTACGATATAAAGGACTATAAAACGAACGACGGAGTAAAGCGTTATCGCTGCTGGGATTCGTGTATGTATTCCGACTTCACGAAAATGTCCGCGGGTCAGCCTAGACTCACGCAGAAAGAGCGTTTCCGTCAGAGATTTATGCACAAGCTCGTGTATTATCCCGAAAACAACGACGGTCTGTTTTCCTGCGTAGGCTGCGGAAGATGCGTTTCCGTCTGTCCGTCAAGACTCAACATAGTTACCGTAATCAAAAAACTCGGAGGACGAAGCGACGATAAGTCCGGAGGATGCGGCGATGAAAGAAAAGAATGACTTTCCTGTTCCCGGATCGGAATGGGAATCGGCGATTGCAGCCGCGGAGGAAGCGATGAACGTAAAAAACGAAGCTCTTATCCCAAAAGTCGGCGTCGTAGAGTCGATCAGGATCGATACGCCCGACGTAAAAACCTTCAGAGTCGTTCTCACGGACGGCGGAAAGCCTTTTGTTCATAAGCCCGGTCAATGCGCTATGCTTTCGATTCCCGGCGTAGGAGAGGCTATGTTTTCGATAACCAGCTCGCCGACCGAAGAATTTACGGATTTTTCGATTAAACGCTGCGGCTGCCTGACGGACAGTCTTCATTCTATGGAGGCGGGACAGCCGATAACGACAAGAGGCCCCTACGGACGTCCCTTTCCCGTGGACGACGATTTTTCGGGAAAGGATTTGCTTTTCGTTGCCGGAGGAATAGGTATAGCTCCTTTACGCTCGGTTATAAGCTATTGTCTGCACTTCCGCGAAAGATACGGAAAAATAGACGTAATTTACGGAGCGAGAAGCAGAAAAGACCTCGTGGATTACGACGAGATAACGAAAGAATGGAAGGGAAAACCGGGCGTTAACGTTCATCTCACAATCGACCGCGCCGAACCCGATTGGGACGGACACGTAGGTTTCGTTCCCGATTACGTCAAGGAAATCGGAGTTTCTCCGAGCTGCGTAGCGATCGTATGCGGACCTCCCGTTATGATTAAATTCACGCTTTCGGCTCTGAGAGCCGCAGGCTTGTCCGACGAGCGGATTTATACGACGATGGAGCTCAGAATGAAGTGCGGAATAGGCAAGTGCGGCCGCTGCAACATAGGAAGCAAATACGTCTGTAAAGACGGTCCCGTTTTCCGGATGGACGAACTCGAAACGCTTCCCGACGAATACTGATAAAGGAGAAAAGCAATGCAGAATACGGTAAACATATATCTTTTCGGCAAGAAATACTCCGTCCCCGACAATCTGACCGTTATGAGCGCGATGGAATACGCGGGTTACAGACTCGTAAGAGGCTGCGGCTGCAGAAACGGTTTCTGCGGAGCGTGCGCGACGATTTACAGAATAAAGGGCGACAGAACGCTTCGGACCTGTCTTGCCTGTCAGACGCTCGTAAAAGACGAAATGTATATAGCTACGCTGCCCTTCTTTCCGCTCGTCAAGCAGGTTTACGATATCGAAAAGATAAAGCCTTCCTCGCAGATTATGATGCAGCTTTATCCCGAGATTTACGCCTGCGTGGGCTGTAACGCCTGTACGAGAAACTGTCCGCAGTCCCTTAACGTTATGCAGTATATAGCCTACGCTCAGCGCGGGGAATTCGATAAGTGCGCCGAAGAATCTTTCGACTGCGTTATGTGCGGACTTTGCAGTTCCCGTTGTCCGGCGGGAATATCCCATCCGCAGGTAGCTATGCTTGCGAGGAGGCTCAACGGAAGATATCTTCAGCCCGAAAGCCGTCATCTTCTCGAAAGAATAGACGAGATAAACGAAGGCAATTACGACGAGATAATGAGCGAACTTATGAGCAAGTCCGTTTCGGAGCTTAAAGAGCTTTACGCAAACCGAGATATAGAGAAATAGGAGGCAGAAATATGTATCCCGAAGAGTTCAGACGGTCGATTCTGGCCGTCAGCGGCGCGAGAGAAAGGAATATTGCGTTCGAGCCGACGAGAATGACCGCGGACGAGAAAGAAAAGCTTCTCCGAGCCTTTCATCCCGATTACAGGGAAGACAAATTCGAAAAGCTTCTTATCGGTCCGAATAAAGGCGAATCCGTTCCCTCGGAGCTTTGCGCGCTGCTTCAGGCGGGAAGTCGTATAGATCCCGATAAAATCGATTTAAGCAAAGTATATAAAGAAACCGACGTGCTGATTATCGGCGGAGGCGGAGCGGGAGCGGCAGCGGCTGTCGAAGCGAAAAAAGCGGGAGCTGACGTTACCGTCGTTACCAAGCTTCGTATGGGCGACGCAAACACTATGATGGCCGAGGGAGGAATTCAGGCAGCCGACAAGGCAAACGATTCTCCCGCGATTCATTTTCTTGACGCATTCGGAGGCGGACATTTTGCGGCGAAGAGAGAACTTCTCCGCAAGCTCGTTACCGACGCTCCCGAAGCGATAAAATGGCTGAACGATCTCGGAGTGGAATTCGATAAAACCGAAGACGGAACTATGATTACCACGCACGGCGGAGGAACCTCGAGGAAGAGAATGCACGCTGCGAGGGATTATACGGGCGCGGAGATTATGAGGACTCTGCGGGACGAGGTTTATAATCTCGGTATTCCCGTTATGGATTTCACTGCAGCCGTAGAGCTTGTTCTCGACTCGGAGGGAAGAGCCGCAGGCGCGGTTTTAATGAATATGGAAACCGAAGAAACCTTCGTTATAAGGGCAAAAACGGTCATTCTCGCTACGGGCGGAGCGGGAAGAATGCACTATCAGGGATTCCCGACCTCCAATCATTACGGAGCTACGGCGGACGGACTTGTGCTTGCTTATCGGGCGGGCGCAAAGCTTCTTTATCCCGATACGCTTCAGTATCATCCGACGGGAGTCGCCTATCCGCAACAGTCTTTCGGCGCGCTCGTAACCGAAAAGGTCCGTTCGCTCGGCGCAAAGCTCGTAAACGCGGACGGAGAGGTCTTTATGCATCCTCTCGAAACCCGCGACGTTGCGGCGGCTTCGATTATCCGCGAATGTACCGAGCGTAATAAAGGCGTCGATACGGGTAACGGAAAAGCGGTGTGGCTGGATACCCCGATGATAGAGACTATTTCGGGCGAAGGTACGATAGAAAGGCGAATTCCCGCAATGCTCAGAATGTTCAAAAACTGCGGAATAGACATCAGAACGGAGCCTATTCTCGTGTATCCGACTCTGCATTATCAGAACGGCGGCATAGATATCGACGTTTCCGGCGGCTCGGTACAGGTTGAAAATCTTTTTGCGGCGGGAGAAGTCGTGGGCGGAATTCACGGAAGGAATCGTCTTATGGGGAACTCTCTTCTCGACATAATCGTTTTCGGAAGAACCGCGGGAAAAGCGGCTGCGGAAAGGTCGGAAGTTTCGCCATCTTCGGGAGATTTATCGCTCGGACACGTCCGCGAATTCGAGGAACTCCGACGTTCCTGCGGACTCTGCGGAAAGGAAGTTTCGCCTGTGCTTCTTCCCGATTATACGAGAAAAGTTCTGCAATCCGACGGATATCCGGATTGAACGCCCTGCAAACGAACATACGTAAACACGATAAAAACGAGGCAAAAACAAGATTTGCCTCAAACGAAAAAGGAGTTAAAAAATGATTGACCTTCTCGAAGCCCTGACTATATTTTGTTTCGGTCTGTCCTGGCCGCTTGCAATCCGCAAATCTCTCGTGTCCCGCACTGCAAAGGGAAAAAGTCTGTTTTTTGAAGTTTTCCTGTTTATCGGCTACGCTTTCGGCATAGTCAGAAAGATTCTTCAGCTTTCGGCGGGAAGCAGCGGTTTTCTCTTTTTCCTCGGATTCTTCTTTTACATACTGAATTTCTGTGAAATCGGCGTGGATATCGCGCTTTATTTCAGAAATAAGAAGCTCGACGCGATTGCCGACGTAAAAGCTGCCGAAGAAAAAGCCGCGAATAAAAAATGATAAAAAAGTCTCTGAAAAAGAGACTTTTTGTATGCGGATTCTCGGGAGAATAAACCGAAAAAACAGTTCCGGAATTTATTTTTCTCGGCTGTACCGAAGGGATTATTGTTCGTATAAATAGGCAAACGAGGTCGGAACGCTAAAAAATCGAGCGTTTGCGATATCTTAAAAAAGAAGCGGGGGAATAATATTCCGCTTCGAAGGAGAAAGATTATGAAAAGAAAAACAATTGCGGTCGTACTTACCGCGCTCGTGTGCCTTACCGCGCTTCTTTGTCTTGCGGGTTGTCCGACGGAGTAAAACAAGGACGAAATCCTTGCTTACGTAGGAAAATACAGCTACGTCGATATGCCACTTGGCGAAGGTAAGCGCTCATATTCTCTATCCCAAGCTGCGCCATCCTCGCCTTTATCAAGCCAAGTCCTTCTCATCTACAAAGAATTTGACCTGTATCGGTCGCTTGCGATTCCTGTTGTCTGGCATAGATGCTATCCCGCTCCTGTTCAGTTATCTCTCGTCCGTAGTGAAATGCTTTATCATATTCGTTGGATTTTTCAATTCTGTTTTGAAAAATTGGGGATACATCGGAATATCCTCGTCCAGCGAAACCCACACCAAGTGTTCTTTGCTGCTGCCTTCCATGAAACTCTCGCTGACCGGCGCAAAAGCATCAGGCACTTTCATATAGAAGATAAGCGAAATCTCATAAATTAGCTTGTTCCGTTTGGAAGGCGCATCGCCATAGAAATAGATTTCGTGCACAAAGCCAAGGCGGTCAATTTCCATCTGAACGCCTGTTTCCTCCAACACTTCACGGACGACAGCCTCTTCTGCTGTTTCACCGAATTTTACCCTGCCGCCAACGGAGTAGAGATAGTCTCTGTCATTGCCAACCATCAAAATCTTTCCATCCTTCATGATGATTGCGCCGACACGAATATTCAAAATTCCATCGTCACAGGCTACGCACATATCTTTGTTCATTGTTTTTCCACCTCTGCACACAGTTTCAGTGCTGTCATTTTTTCTTTTATTAAGCCAAGTCCTTCTCATCTACAAAGAATTTGACCTGTATCGGTCGCTTGCGATCTGCTTTATTCGGCATAGGTGTCTCTCTCACTCATAACTGACAAAATCCTGCTCAACCAGCGCATAATCAACCGATGATTGAAGCCGACCGAGCTGGTCTTTCCATGAATCGATATTGGTTCGTACCTTGCGGAATCCAAGTGATTCGTAAACGTGCTGCGCTCTTGTGTTCGTCAAGTTCGTATCGAGGATGATTTTGGCATAGCCGTTTCTGAACAGCCAATTGATCAGCATACTCAAAACCTTCCTGCCAACACCACGGTTCTGACAATCGGTTTCGCAGATCTTAATGCCAATTTCTGCAACTCCATCTGACGCATTGTGGTAATTGCACTCGCCAATCAGACGGTCGCTTTCTTCAACGACCAGAAGACCGTTTCTAAGTCCTTTTACAACTTCTTCCTCGGTCGTTCCCAGGCCGTTGGGAAAGCCTGCGTGTGCCATCACAGCACCATCATTCCACCAAGCGGCAAGCTGCTTCGCATCGGCAACCTCGGCTTGGCGGATTGTTAGATTTTTATGTTGTATTCTCACTTGGTTACTCATTCCCTTGCCTCCCGGCCGTTAGTGTGTACGCACATTATATCACAAGGATAGCTCTGTTTTCAATACGATACCCAGAATTTATCGCCCTAAAATATAACTTTTCCACGAATATAAGCTGATTTTCAGTTTCCCCAGTGTCGAACATACTCTGCATCGAAATACCTATCTATCGACTTTACGGTTTTGAGGGGTATTTTGCTTGACCGCAAATATACGCACTTCCCAGCGAACGGTATCCGCTATGCAGCGATTCGCTGTTTCACAAAAGAACCACGCAGAGGCGATAACTATTTCACCCTTTTTACTGTCCTTACCTTACAGAACAGAAAATAGGCGATTTTCAGCCCTTAGCTGTACAAAAACAGGCAGCACCCAACCGAAGTTGAGTGCCGCCTGTTTTGTTGTCCAATCCTGCTTGGCAGATGCCGATTTTGTAGTTTTCTCAGATTACTGTCTTATCGGCACACGGGCTAATGCGACGGTTTTTTGCTATCGTTTGGTTTATCGTTTAATTAAATCCGACGCTATAGAATCGTGTAATTCCGGAAAATCTTCGTCATCGGCGATTTGCATCGGGTGTTTCGCAGGCTTCAGGTCGTCGTAAATCTTTTCGTACAGCGCCAGCAGCTGCCTGTTCGTCGTTTCGCGGCTTTCCACGATGTCGCTTATCGCCTTTGCTTTGGCTTGTCCCTGAATATTATAACCCGAGCAGTCGCCGTCGTCCATCATAGACAAACGATCCAACGCGTTGTCGAGATATTCCGTCCGATCCTGTATTTTAGCTATCTGTAAAAGAATGTACTCTATCGTATAGACGCTTTCCCGTCCGTTTGTTTCTGTCATTTTCTTATCCTCCAAATCTATATTCGGCGGACACGCAAGGCATATTTTATTTTTGTCTACGAAGCGTGCCCTGCCACTTTTAACGAGACCTTTTGCCCTTTTCGGGTAGGTCGCTTCATATTCATTACCTTGTTCATCAACGACGATAATGTTTTTTTCTATGGGTATCACCCCCTGTCGCGATATAAGTTTAATGAGTGAATTCCGTTTTTTATAATGGGTGTCGTCCCCTATTCACCCGCTTATTATACCACAAAGCGGAATTACCCGTCAAGCGTATTCGTTCGATTTTAAAGGCGAGTTGCGTCGGGTTACATAAAAAGCTTTTACGGATAATCTATATCTATCTCTTCTTGTAGAGAATCAGCTCGGGATTTTCACTGTTTTTTCCGTAAGTGCAGACAAGCATAAACGACGTATCGGCAAGAATACCGAAACACCTGTTTTCATCGGATTCGCATTCCAGCTGATTGCCCAGATAGGTCTTTTCGTCGTTCAGAAACTTTATCTTTTTTCCGTTCGGGAGCGGATATTCGAGATTTACGTATTTACCGACGAGCGCGTTTAATTTTTTTACCTTCGGCATTCCTTCGATATGAAGATTGTTGAATTCGTCTGTCAGTTGCAGCTTGAATTGCTCGAATCGTCCGTTGTCGCCGAGTTGCTCGTGGTTTTTCCAGTAGTCGAGTTGCGGAAGCAAATTCTTCATATAAGCGCGAGCCTGTTCCTCGGTGAAGTTTTCGCCTGCCATATGCTTGACGCACACGTCAATCAGGTTATCCATATCGCTGTACGTATAAGTTCCGTCGGCGTAGCACCATTTGCAATAGTCTTCGTTGATTGCGCCGTCCTTATCGTGTCCCATGAGCGAATCGTCTTCCAGAGGCATTCCGCAGCACTGGCAAACGAGTTTTCTCGGCGAGCCTAAAAGAGTGTTGATAGAAACGTCAAACAGCTCGGAAAGCAGTTTCAGAGTTTCGGGATTCGGCGTCGTTTCTCCGGTTTCCCAACGCGATACGGCCTGCCGCGTAACGAAGACTTTTTCCGCAAGGTCTTCTTGCGACATACCGTTTTTTAGGCGAAGTTCCGCTATAATCTTTTTTGTTTCCATTGTTAATCTCCTTTGATTTTCTTTCCCGATTATTATAGCATAGTATTCTGTCGAATACAAGCAACCGTTTGTTGCTGTTTTCCATATTCGGGACGACAAAAAAGACGATAACCAAAAGCGTTATCGTCCTGCGCATAAGTATAACCGAATCTCGTTTTCGGGGGGGGGGAGGGCGGTTTTTGAGAGTGCGTCGGACGATAAGTACTTTTTGCACACGTGTCGGCTTACCGAACGACGCCCGTCGGATTGTTCCCGCAAAACAGGAATTTACCAATTTTTAAAGATTAAGGTTTCCGGATGTGAAAAAACTAATTTGATATTCTTCTTAGGATTCATCAACAACATCAATGTGCCTTGTTCATTTGTCTCCATTTGCGTTGTCATGACAAGCGAACGATATGGTCTGAAGCCGCATTTTGTCTGAACTCGTTTTGATTGTTCATTAAAATTATAGTAACCACAAATCAGGAAATCATAATTCAATTCATTAAACAAATAATCTTTAACTGCATTTACGGCTTCGGACATAAGTCCTTTTCCCCAATAGTCTTTACTCAAAACATACCCTAATTCTCTGCCGTAATAATCCTTGAATTCTGTTAAAGCATCTTCCAACCCATATTTTTCTATGCCAACAGTACCGATTACTTTAGTGTTTTCTTTCAGGCAAATTGCAAATACTTTATCTTCACTGATAAATGAATTCATAATATTCTGAGATTCAATTATACTTTCATGATGTTTCCAACCTGCCATCTCGCCAACGCCTTCGACAGATGCATACTCATAAAAATCTTCCAAATCTGTTTGCTTGAATGGTCTAAGAATGAGCCTTTTCGTTTCTATTACTTTTCCATTTATTTTGAAATCAGCATTCATATTCTTACGCTCCTAAATTCTGATTTGTCTTGACCTTGATTGTAGCATATTATTCGGATTTTTTCAATACTTTACACGATTGCAAACAAAAAAACGTCGGTCTATAAGGAAATCTTATAAACCGACCCTGTGGTGCCGATGATCGGACTCGAACCGATACGATGTCGCCATCGAGGGATTTTAAGGGTATGGAAAAGCTTGCGATTGCGAGCTTTTTTATGCGCGGAAATTTATGTTTCCGATTGTTAAAAACCATTGATGGCGATTTAACGTAAAATCAGAACAGGTCGCTGTGGCTGCCTGTGCGAGTCAAAGTCAGAACGAGTACGTCTTCGTCAATTAAAAATATAAGGAGCCAGTCCGGTTCGATATGGCATTCGCCGAAACCGCTGTAATCTCCGGACAGATTGTGGAGCTTGTTTTTTGTCGGAAGTTCTTCCCCGGCCGCCAGCAACTCCACGACTTTCCAGAGCTTTTCCATATTCTTGCCCTGTTTGACGAGAGCTTTGATGTCTTTTTTAAACCGTGTAGTCGTTTTGATTTCGTACATAATCTACACTCCGATAGATTCACGCAATTCGTCGACGGTTTTATAGCCCTTTGCGTTTCTATCGCGGGCAACAGCGCGGGCTTCCTTCATAGCTTCCAGAGTTTCGGGAGCGGGTTTTGCGGAAATCATAAAAGGGATTCCCTGTTCGCGAACGATTTGTTTTGCGCAGAGATTGAGAACGGCGCTTACGGTCAGCCCCATTGCGTCGCATACGTTTTCAAAATCTGTTTTAAGTTCGTCGTTCATCTTGAAGTTTATGTTAGCCATAATTTTCACCTCCAAATATATTATACGCAAAACATCTATAATTAGTCAAGTATTTTTCTATATAATAAATATAAAAATTCAATAAAAATAACAACCGAAGCCGAATAATCGACTATCTCTTCTTATGAATTAATTTTTTATTTCCGTCTCGATAATAGAATTCGTCTGAATAGTGTTTTTTAGCGGAATTAACAGTTATGTCTTCGATATCAAACAATTCATCAGCTTCGATTTCAAATACCCACAACAAACTGTAAATATCGTAGATGCTCGGTTCGGTTCGTCCTTGTTCCCAATTGGCATATGTGCTTACGGCGCAATTCAATTTAGCGGCAACCATCCTTTGGGATAACTGCCGTTCTCTTCTTAATTCTTTAAGTTTCTTGCAGAATATTTCCTTTAGAATTTCATCCCTTTTTTCAAGATTTTCATTCATAATCTGCTCTAAACCTTTCATTTTTGATTACCTCTAAAAAATTATAACAAAATATAGCTGTTTTAACTTGACAATAGCTAAAATAGCTATTATAATTTTAGTATAGCTAATTTAGCTATATATAGTTAAAGGAGATCCCGATATGAAAAAAGTAACGTTTGAAGAAGCAAAAGAACTCATTAAAGACCAGAGCAGCAAAATTGTAGGAAATCAGGTAATAGACAAAGTCAACGGCGACGTTATCGCCGAAATAACTCAGGAAGAAAAAGCCGAAAGAAACAAAGTCATAGAAAAGGTTCTGTTTATGGGCGCGAAGGTCAGCGGAAAGGGAGACAAGATAGGAATATCTATACTCCGTTACGACAGTTCGGATAAAAAGACCGGTCAGGTTTTCAGCAGCAAGGACGCGCCCTACGTAACGTCTTGGATCGCTTATTCGGAAGATTCGAAGTATAAAAAACTCCTCGGGTATCCGGTACTCAAGGAAGTTTACGTTGCATTGTCCGGAGACGGCTCATTCGTCAAACTGCATAATATCTTCACGGACGAAGAAGCTGCCGTCTTTGCGCAATATATGTAAAAATTTTTCATCTTCGGGAGGAACTCAGGTTCCGTCAGGTAAAGGATTAGCGGTAGCCTTCCAATTACCGCCCCATTGAGCTTGGCTCTAATATTTTAGTCGGAGGTAATTTGTATGCTTGCAGATATCTGGACAGCTATAACAACGTCCGGTTCCAAAGTCGTGGAATGGTTCGTAAGTTTGTTCAAAGGCCTTGCCGGTATCTTCTATACTGCTCCCACCACTGAAGGCGGATCGGGATCGCTTACGTTTATCGGTGTTTTTGCAGTTATCGCATTGACGGTCACTGTTGCTTTTATCGTAATCAAATGGCTGTCCTCCTTTGTTACGTTGAATCGTAACTAGTTCCTTACGTTTGGCCGTATCGTATAACGGCCTTTTTTATTATGGCAAACAATTCGAATATAAGAAATAAAGTTATCTTTATAAGCGTCATTTTCATTGTCGCTTGTATTCTCGTATGCAGTGTAACGTTAATGGTACTGCATCATTTCCATTCGGCGTTCGCTGATACTGAGAAATGTCAAACTTGTAAAGGCAGCGGACAAGTCTCCGTGCCTGTGCCTTGTTCCGCTTGCAGTGGAGCAGGTCGTATTGGTGATATTATAACTTGCGTAGGTTGTAACGGAAATGGAACTATCACACATTCTTGCGACTCTTGTGGGGGTAGTGGAATGGTGGAAACACCCTGTTCTGCTTGC
>ENA-OPDZ01000007-OPDZ01000007.1-human-gut-metagenome-genome-assembly--contig:-NODE-7-length-87820-cov-3.442409_pt1 | contig 87820 bp, 74 predicted proteins | sample MGYA00241628_ERZ501519 | MGnify/ENA primary metagenome ERZ501519 (study PRJEB25962, sample SAMEA2042384) | human gut metagenome | biome: human gut; feature: human-associated habitat; material: faeces...
TTTCGGGCTGAATACGCTCTGAAAGAGGAAGATTCTGCCCGAAACGGCATAGCCGACAGACCTTTTCGCTTTCAATAGAGTCTGTACTAACTTCTATGGACGGCAGAGGGAACGGGCGACTGTCTGGAATTGTCCTTTTGCTTTTGTCTTCGTTTCATCAGCTTGTCCATGTCCTCGGATATTTTATCATCGGTTACTTTGGCATATCCTTGTGTCGTTTTAATACTCGTGTGTCCCATCATTTTACTTATACTTTCTATCGGGACACCTGCAGAAAGCATCAAAGTACCGAACGAATGCCTGCTGGCGTGATAACTCAAATTCTCCTTTATACCAGCCACGATACCTATCTCATGTATGCAGTACCATAACATGTCACGTTTGGGCAATGGAAATATGGGGTTGCTTTCATCCGTTGTGTTATACATAGCCAATATCTGTTCAGCTATAGGATGAAGAGGTATGAATGACTCCACGTCCGTTTTTTTACGGTTGATACGGATGTACTTTCTTCCGTCTAAAGTCGTTTCAATATGTGAAGGATAGAGCCTTTTAACATCAACGTAAGACAATCCGGTGAAGCAGGAAAATATGAAAGCCCTGCGGGTAAGTTCCTGCAATCTTTCCGGCATAGGCTGCTCCATAATCCTTTGCAACTCAGCCCTGCTTATATGTTTCAATTTGCCTGTAGGCTTTTTCTCGTAAGGTACATCCGCAAGCGGGTTGAAACGGAGAACCTCCCTGTCAACGGCAATATATATCAGTCTGTTCAGCCATGTAAGACAATGGTTGATGTGACTCGCACCGCAACCTTTGCCCTTCAGATATAGTTTGTATTCCCACCCGAAATCTTCTGTAATGTCTTCAAAAGCTATGTCATTCATCCCCATAGAAAGCAGGTATTCGTGCAGGTATGCCTGAGTAGACTTGGACTGACGGTAAGATGAGGTAGAATTTATCGCTACGGAACGGATTCTCAACCTTTCGCGTTCTTCTTCTCCAGCTTTCAAAAGAGTTACAGGAACAATCCCTACACATGTTATTTCGTTTTTCAGCATTTCAGCAGTTATCATACCCGTTTCCTTTAACAGGTTCATGTAAGAAGTTTCAAGCCTTGCCCGTAGGTCCGCAAGAAGACCGTTTGTCCTGCCATCTTTTACCGTTTCGTTTTTGGTATTCCAGCATTCAGGATCACAATAATATCCGGTAGTAAATACACTGCTCTTGCCGTCAATCGTGATACGGCACATGATGGCTGTTGTCCCGTCGGTTTTGACCTTGCCTCGGTTAATATAGTAGAGAATAGAAAATGTACTTCGCATTGTTTAAATATTTTAAGAGTTATAGAATCAGTTTCAGGTCTTTTGTCGCCTCGATATATTTGTCCATGTCCTCAAAAAGTTTTTTGGGAGTCACACGGGCATATACTTGGGTTGTACCTATATCCGCATGTCCCAGCATCCTGCTGACAGTTTCAATCGGCACCCCGTTTTCCAATGTCATAAGGGTCGAGAACGAATGTCTCCCCATGTGGTATGACAAACGGCCTTGTATCCCGACTTTCATTTTGATGCTTGTAAGACACCATTTCAAAGCCTGGTAGGGGATGACGGGAAACAAGGTAGCCCTTGTCTCATCCTTGTACTTTTCAATAAGAGCCACGGCTTCCGGTAACAGCTTGACACGGCACAGTTGTCCGTTTTTACCTCTTCGGTATTTCAACCATGGCGCTCCCTGATCATCCTTGGATAGGTTATCAGGAGTAATTGCAACTACGTCAACATATGAAGTCCCGGTGTAGCAGGCGAAAAGAAACATATCCCTGACTATAGAGTGTTCGGGGCGGCAGCCGGTAAGCTCTACATCTCTTATTTTTTCGAAATCATCCTTGCTCAATGCTCTCGGGGGTGTCTCTTTCTGTTTTGGCAGCTGGTAGTGTTCAAAATAGGACTTGTCCGAATGCCCTTCCTTGAACGCGATACGGCAAATCTTTTTCAGTATGGCCAGATAGTGACGTACAGTCTGGACTCCCAGTCGTTTCTCAATTACAACATATTCCTGAAATTCACGTATAAACAGCTCATTAAGCTGGCAAAAGGCAAGGTCTGACACCTTGAATCTGCAATTTATGAATTCTGCAAGACGGTTACGGGTATAAATATAGTTTGGAAGTGTACGGTGGGATATGTCTATCCCCACACGGGACTTCACTTCCTCGATATGCCTGTCGAACAGCTTGAGCAATGTCATTTGGGTATCTTTGCTACCTTGAAGCGTTTCTTTTACATCCGTTGCATTAAAATCATTTTTCCGTTTCACGAGAGAATCAAAGGCAGCGTTTACAGCCAATAGCAACTTGGCGATTTTTGCATTGGTTTCCACCGCTTCTTTACTTTTCCCATTCAACCGACTCTCACGTGGATTCCATAACTCTGGAGTACATGACAGCTTGCAACTGAATTGCGCCATCGTGTTGTTCACCGTTATTCGTCCCATAATTGGAGCCTTTCCGAACTTGTCAAGACCGCTCTTTTTCAGGTAGAGCAACACCTTGAATTTTTCTATTTTCATACGCTTATCCTTTAATGGCAAAATTACCTAATTTATAAGCGTTCTTTAATATGCAAAATATTGACAACCAGTGAATAATAGCCCATTGTGATAACTTCTGTACTCCTCATTGCGTTACCTGTATGCTTCGGTAACTGGACAGCTAACGCTTTGGTAACTGAACGAATACTACAAATCACCTTTTTTTGCGTTTTACTCATTTGGCAGAATCCAGCAAATATGCTAAATACCAACTATTTAAGTTTTATCTACTCATTTCTGTTATCGCTTGCTTTCCTGTTACTTATGCATGTGGCCCGGCACACGTTCGCGACGACTGTTACCCTTGCCAACGATGTCGCTCTACAGAATGTGTCGAAGATGCTCGGCCATTCTTCAACCCGCATGACACAGCATTATGCCCGTGTGCTGGACAACAGTATCATGAAGGACATGCAGGATGTTGCCCGGGTCTTCGGATAATCAGAAAAGGCTATACTTCACAACGCACAGTGAGGTATAGCCTTTTACATAAGGAAGAGTTGTCTACTTGTATGGATTGGCCACGTTTTTACCGGGATTATCTCTTCTTCCCTTTTTCAATCAGTCTGATAACATCTTGTCTCCGATAATAGGTCTTCCGGTCAATCTGGGAGAAGGACAAGGTACCATTGCTTCTCATGGCCTGCAGTGTTCTCTGTGATATGTTCAGTGCCATGCATACTTCTTGATTGTCCATCCAGTCATCCAGACTTTTTAAGGTTTGCCTGCCTTTGAGGTTTTCCAGTTTTTCTTTCAGCAGTTGGATGGACATTACCATTTCTTTGAAAGTACCAGCTTCAATGTTTACGATTTCCATAAAGTGTAGTTGTTTGGTTTGAGGCAAAGATAGACGGTATGGCCTGGCTGTCCAATACCATGTCATCAGATGGCAGCACAAGTCATCAGATGTCTCATGTTGTCTGTTGCAGGAACCGGTCTTTCAGAAATATTCGATTGTTGAATCCGGAAAGTACAACCGTGCTCAGGAAAGGCATGTATTATATTTCACTATATTGCGTAATTGCGCATAGTACTGTATTCCAGTGTGTTTACTAAGTTTGTACCAAAACAGAATGTATGAAAGGAAACACACTGCATGTAATGTTCTTCATCTTGAAGAACAAGTTGTTGAAGAACGGTGAAGCACCGGTCGTTCTTCGGGTGACAATTAACGGACAGCGGGCTGAAATCCGTATCCAGCGCTCTATACCGGTGGAGTTATGGGACAATGCGAAGATGCGTAGCAAGGGAAGGGGACGGAGTTCGGCAGAGCTGAACATGTACCTTGAGACACTGAGGGATAGAATATATGTCATTCACAGGAATTCCGTGTATGATGGGGAAAGACTGACTCCGAAGAAAATCCTGGATATTCTGTATGCCAGGGAAGGACGGCATCTGGTTCTGAAGGCCATGAAGGAATGTATAGACGGATGGGCGGCTTCTCCCGGGGATTTGCATCCTGCCACTCTGGCACGTTACAACAGGTGCTACGGATTGGTAGAGACCGTCATACGGAATGTTTACAATAAGGAAGATATCGTGTTCTCCGAACTGAACAGGAAGTTCATCACGGCATTTGAAAGGTATTTGAAGGAGACCCGCGGACTGGCCCGGAATACGGTGGCTAAATATCTGGAGTGTTTCCGTAAGGTTCTCAAGGTAGCTCAGCAGAAGGGTTGGATGGAACATGGCAAGTTTCTGGAGGAACTGGGAGAGTTGTGCGTAAAGGAGGAGACTTACCCTTCTTTTCTGGACTGGGATGAACTGAGAACAGTGATGGAAACGGATATGCCAGCCGGACGTTTGGAACGGGTGAAGGATGTGTTCGTCTTCTGCGCTCTCACCGGACTTTCCTATCAGGGGATAAGCACCCTTTGTCCGTCGCACTTGTTTAGGGATGACGAAGGAACACTGTGGATTTGCAGGACACGTGCTGAAGGAGCGGAGGTTGGAGACAGCTGTACAAGCCGTGTTCCTCTTCTTAAACCGGCAATGGTCCTGCTGGAGAAATACAGAGGCTGGAATCTGATGAATCCGGAAGGTCCGTGTTTTCCTGTCCCGTCAGTCCAGAAAATGAATGAATACCTGAAAGAGGTAGCGACGCGTTGTCGGATTTCCAAGCGTTTGACCACCCAGATGGCCCGCAACACGTTTGCTGCGACAGTCACCCTGGCCAGCCGGATTCCTAAAGAACATGTCAGGGAAATGCTCGGTTATTCTTCCGACTATATGTTGCGCCATTATATGTAGGCTCAGGAGAGGAATTCCTGAAAGGCATGAAGCGGACATATACAAAATATGATAAAAAGTGAAAGGCTATACTCCAACGGATGTGGTGGTATAGCCTTTCCCATAAACGGAACCGGATGTCAGAACGCTTCTTTCCGGTTCTTTTCCAGCAGTCGTACGATATCGCTTTCCCGGTATAGGATTTTTCCTCCTATCTGATAATAAGGCAATATGCCGTAGCGTCTGTAGTCCAGCAGCGTACGCTTGCTCAGCTTGAGCTTTCCGGCTAGTTCCGTATCTGTCAGGTAGTTTTCCCCGTCCAATAAGTGCCGGTTGTCCGCCAGCAAATGGTCTATGAGGTCCGATACCCTTTTCATTTCATCGAAGAAATGAAGTACTTCCTTGTCTGATTTGGTGATGATTGTTCCCATAAAATGTTCTTTTTGGTTTGAAACAAAGATATCCGCATTCTCATGCCGCTGCAAACCGCCGGAGCCTGTTGTCATTAGATTTCATTAAATGTCATCAGATTTCATCGGACCGGATTCCGGCTTCCAGTCCTTCAGCTTGTTCTTTAATACCTTCATGTCCTCCGTGACTTTCCTATACGTGATTCTGGCATAGGCTTGTGTGACCTTCAGATTGGTATGTCCGAGCATTTTGGAAAGCGTTTCTATCGGAAGCCCGTTTTCCAGACAGACAGTCACGGCGAACGTGTGCCGGGCCACATGAAATGTCACCCTTTTTCTTATATGGCAGATGTCGGCAAGCTCTTTAAGGTAGGCATTGCTTTTCTGGTTCGAGATGGTCGGGAACAGGTATTCCGATTCGCCTTTTCTTATGTAAAAACTTGCTATTTTCTTGGCTTGGGGAAGGAGAGGGATGAATGCGGGGTGGTTGGTCTTGGTCCTGTACAGATGGATATACATGCTCTTGCCGGAATCTGAAATGATTTGATCCTTTCTCAACCGACAGATGTCTGAGTAGGCGATGCCTGTGAAGCAGCTGAAGATGAATATGTCACGGATGGAAACCAGTCTGGGAATATCCAGCCGCTTGTTCATTATCCTTATTATTTCCTGCTTGTTCAGGTATTGTTTCTGGCTTTCTTCCTTCTTTATTCGGTAGGTTGAGAACGGATTGGTCAGGATAATTCCGCACCGGTATGCCCATAGGATTCCTTTTCTTACCATACTCATCATCTTGGCTGTTGTATTGATTGACAGCCTGCAGTCAGTCCTGAAGAAAAGTTCTAGTTCGTGTATCATCTGCCGGTTGAACTGTTCCAGTGGCATATCTTGTCTGCCCATTTTCTTGCAGAACTCCTCAAGCCGCCTGTAGACTAGTTTATGTCTGTTGGAATGGGACATGCTGATTTGTCCGGCATGTGCCAGCCTGTCCGCATCTTTCACCTGTTTGTCTAATATCTCCAAAAGGGAATGCGGGTTGGATCCTGTGGTCATGAAGCGTTGTTTCAGCATGCTTGCCGTAAGCTGTTTCCCTTCCAGTTGGGCCTGTTGGTAATGATGTTGCAATGTGGAACTTACTTTGTCCAGGTATGCATTGATGTCGTGTGCTTCTGGATTCATGTCGGAAACACGCCTGTTCTGCTTGTCCCAATGCTCCTGCAGGATGGACATCTTCAGGCTTACATCTGCGGCCTTGTTGTTGACTATGATGCGGAGCATGATTGTTGACTTGCTGTCTTTTTGAAGCTTTCTACGCTTCAGATAGAAGTAGATGGAAAAACTATGTCTCATAAGAAATAAATATTAATTGTGTCCATATCACAAATGGGTGCATAGGACATGGATAAGACATAGATTATGGTTTTGAATGGACTTTAATATCTTGATTATTAATAGTCTTGAATAAAACGCTATATAAGAGGGGAATAAAGTAAATGTGTGATTTTCAGATATTTGTTAGAGTCATAGGGAGAGGTTCAAATCCGCTTGGGGGCCCGAACCCAGAGCCCCAATCTGCCTTGAAGTAATTAGATGGAATGTAATGTGTTTATTGTCAGATGTTTGAATCTATATAGTTCGACATTGCTTACAAAAATAGGTTCAGTTCCTACATAATTTGCTGGTGAACCTTGTAGGATATTAGTATTCAACCGGATCCATCAGGCAGTTGGTTGCAGGGCCTTTGAATAGCCACCTCTTTCTATCTGTATGAAGAATTTGACGTTACGGAGGTAGTGTTCTCCGGCTCGCCGGAACGGACGGGAAAAGCCGGTTATTTCCGTTTCTTTTGGGAGTTCCTACATTCCTCAGTTTTGGCATGTCCGTTCACATAAATACGGGCTTCTTCACGGAATCTTTCACGTTCCGGTGTCCCGAGTTTACCGAACTGGGAATCCATGAGTTTGTCAATGTTTGTTAGTCCGTTTCCTTTTAGAATTTCCTTTTTTGTCTTCATGTTTCAAAGATAGATTTCTTTCTGGAAAAGGACAAGTTTTATGGAGCAAAAAAGTAGAGTAAATTAATTGCAATCTGAAAAAATAAAATGGTTGTTATTGTGGATGATTTTGCTGGTAAAGTGGCAATTGAGAAGTTTAATAATGAAATGAAAACTAGATCGCTTGATGGAACGGAGGTGTTTGTTTTGTAGTAGTGCTTATGTAGAAAATACAGAAGTCTTTATAAAAACATAGAATTTTGGTAATAAGCAAGAGACTGTGTGCAGCTTTCGTAAAATGGGATAGGTATTTGAATTTAGAAAATGGCTGTTATCAGAGATTTTGCTTTTAGATATGGAGATAAACTTTATTCGGGACATGCAGGACAAAACAAAGAAGTTAATTAATTTCAGATTTAACGTAAAGATGGTCAATCGTTTTAAGCTAAAACACCTCGTATTTTTGTTCATTTTATATATCCGTCTCGAATAAAATGTGTACTTTTGTAGAAATCTCACATAAGCCGTATGAATGATATTTTTTTTATAAAGTCGGTTCACCTTACCAATTTTCGTAATTATAAGAATATAAGATTGAATTTGGGTCGTATGACTACAATTATTATAGGTAGGAATGGTTCCGGTAAGACGAATATGATTACAGCTATCAAACAATCGTTGAGTTTTATATTCTCCAAGAAGAAAGATGCTCCACAGTTTGATTTTGTAGCTAGTAGCGATCAAAAGGTGAAGAGCTTTCTCTCTACCGATCCTCGCTATAATGATGGCGATTATAAATATCCTGTAGCTGTAGGTGCTGATGTACAGCTTTATGATGACGAAAAGCTATTAAGTTGGGAGTTGCGTAAGATATCTGCGGATAGAGGGATTAATGAGTCATATGTGGCAGCTTGTATGCGATTCTGGACTAAAGTTTTTGATACTAATAAGATACCGGTTTTTTCATTCTTTTCGGATTCATATCCTCATATTCAGTCAACGATAGGAAAGAATATGCAGGATAAATTAGATTCGGGTAATCCTCTACCTCAGAATACAGCTTATTATAAATGGGACGATGAACGTAATTGTACAGAATTGTGGAAGCAGTATTATGTAATGAATTGGAAGAATACCCGTTTTGGTAATGATAAAGGTCAGGAGGAGTATTGTAGCGCGATAGAACAAGCAATGGTGACTTTTTCAGAGCCGATCAGTGGCAATCAGGATAATTTAGAATTTGCGCTTGAAGGGCTTACTGTTGAAGCACGAGGCAAAGAGGATACGCTGGTTGTGAAATTTCGCGATGGAAGAAGGATTCCGTTTGATATGTTGCCTCAGGGGTATAAGCGTATTCTTTCCATTGTTTTTGATATTGCTCATAGAGGATATCTGTTGCAGAAAAATTGTAATCCTTATGCAGTCGTGTTTATAGATGAGGTGGAACTGCATCTTCATCCTTCATTAGCTCAAGAAGTGGTTCAACGTTTCAGACGTTCTTTCTCTAATGCTCAGTTTGTGATTTCCACTCATTCTCCTCTGGTGATTGCTGATTATAAACAGGATGAAGACAATTTGCTATATAGTATTGTTGTATCCGAAGATGGCCCGGAGTACCATAATGTCAAGAATATGTATGGTATGGATTATATTACAGTGTTACAGAGTGTGATGGATACTCCAGAACGTAATTCATATTTACAGAATTTGGCCGGTGCTTATAGATATTGGAAGCAATTAGGCGATAAGAAACGGATACTGCAACTGGAAAGTTCTATTAAGCGTCTGGTTGGTGAGGATAGTGAATTCTATAAATCATTGGTTAAGTAATGGAGTATATTGTAAAAACGAAACATGATGAAGCTCATGCCCTGATAGATGGTTTTCTACAACGTCATAAGGATAGGCATGGAGGGACTTATCAAGGTGATTTGTATGAGTATTTGGGAGCAGACTTTGTTTTCGGTCAGCCTAAGACCCGTGCGGCTTTGATAGGAATTCTGTTGAACGAACAAAGAGGTCGTTGTTGTTATTGCATGAGGAGAATTGATAGGTTAGCTTCGGATGAACGAACTATAGAGCATGTTATTGTGAATCATCCAAAAGATAGTGACGATTATAATCAATATTTAGGGAAGAACTCACAGTTGGATACTGCAGATATTATATCGTCTGCTGATTTCTTAGCAAGACAAATGCCTCCGCCGCCATATCCTCACTCGGTAGCATACGAGAATATGTTGATATCGTGTGCCGGTCATTGTCATTTAGGGGTCGGAACATCGTTTACCTGCAATGGTCGTCGTGGGCATAAGTTTATATATCCTTTACCGCTTATGGCTAATGTGGGTAATGAAGTGAGGTATCAAAAAAATGGTTTTGTCTATTGGATTAATGAGACCGATACTGAAAATCCTACTATCGAATGCTTAGGGCTAAACCATGATGTATTGAAATTGATTAGACGTATGTGGTATAAACTGTCTTCAATGGGACTTGATGCGGTTAACTGTGATAGGCAACAGTTGATATATGAAGTGCTTGGTGATATGTTGGATGAGGGTGTGAGTGATGCCTATTTTCAGACTTTGTTTCTTTTTGCTAAAAACGATTGGTACTGGAGTTTATTATTTCAGTTTGATTACTTTAATGATGTATCAAAATTTATTTAGACTATGAATGATGAAATTAAGGAAATAACAGAACGAATGAAAACCTTTCGTGAGATGCTATTACTGCCAAAACCGAATGGCTTGGATTTTGAAAGTTGGTTGGATAATTTCCAAAAACAAGAAGAGAAGGAGCTTGCTGCTCGTATTTTAAAATATTTTATTTATTTCTCTGATGACTTAATAGATCAAATGCTCCGTACGGTTATAGGGCGTTGTGGTTATTATTTTATGCAAAATGTTCCTGGGTGGAATCATGATAGTTTTAAGAGCGAATGTTGGTATAGTTTTATTCAAGGAGAAAATCCAGACGATGCGACAGATAGTGGTTATATTTTCACTCGTAAACTGAGAGAAGTTCTGAATATTCCTGATAACCGTATTATAAAGTTTGATACACTGTTTAAAAAATTGGAAACTAGTACTCTTCAGAATGTTATTTTAGTAGATGATTTCGTAGGTTCCGGTGCTCAAACAGATAAAGCTTGGAACGAACACAAATTAGGATTAAAAAAGAAGACTTTAAGCGAACTTCAAAGTCGGTTTAATCATCGTATAATTTATGCCCCTCTTGTTGTTAATGATATGGGGCTATTGAGAATTAAGAAATATTGTTCTAATTTACACTTAGAATATATATATCATTTGGGTCCAGAATATAATCTTTTAAATATAGATGGATTATGCTGGGCAGGTGATTATAGTTTGTATGCTAGATTTTTAAATATGATGAATAGAATAGCTAAGGAACAAAAAATTCCTGTGACAGGTGGAGACAGTGTGAATGATATAATGGGCTTTGCTGAACAAGGTCTTGCTTTGGCTTTTCATCATGGTATTCCAGATGCATGTCCTGCATTCTTTTATTGGAATACTGATAATTGGAAACCTTTAAAAAAACGTCCGTATCATAGATAAACTTTGAGATTATGACATCAGATGAAAAATTGGCACAACTCGATGAGTTGTTTGGTAGTTATAAGGCGGAGTGGCTTAATGAAAAAATATTTCACTTCTTTGCCGCTCCAAGTTATTTTACATCTTTAAAGGATAAACGCCCATGTGTGTTGATGGGAGGTCGCGGCACAGGAAAGACAACTGTTTTAAGAGGCTTGTCTTATATGGGGCAGTATGCTTTGAATAATGATGATATTGATAGGTTTGATTTAAATAGTTATATTGGTATTTATTTTAGATGTGATACAAATCATGTTCATGCATTTAGTGGAAAAGGGATTGACAATGGAACATGGATGAAGATTTTTGCACACTATTTCAATCTTATTTTTACATCAGAAATACTTGAATTCATAGATTGGCATAAAAAACTTAAATCTGATGATGAAGTGTTGTCGAAACATGCATGTAGTTTGATCGCTACTTCTTTACATTTGGGTGATGTTTCGGATTATAAGGAATTAATACATGTACTGGAAACGGCTATGTATAAATTTCAGGCAGATATTAATAACATTTCAGATGGTAATATGCCACAACTTTCATTAGCAGGTGATCCTGTTAAAATAGTGACTGAGCAGGCAAGAAAATTAAGACAGTTTAGTGGTAAAATATTTTATTTGCTTATTGATGAATATGAAAATCTTTTGGATTCCCAGCAGCAGATTGTAAATACATTACTTAAACATGTACCTCAATCTTATACGATAAAGATTGGTGTACGTGAGATGGGTTGGAGAGTTAAGCATACGATGAATCCACAGGAAAGCGTTATTGATCCTGCTGACTATGTATTGTTCAATATTGTAGATGAGTTTACTGATGAAACTCCTGATAAGTTTGAATCTTTTGCACGTGATGTATGCCAGTTAAGAATAAAAGATTTGCTTGAAGAGGATGGAGTGGAATTTGATATAGAGCAAGCTTTAGTAAATTTGCCTTACGAAGATGAGGCAATAAAACTTGGAGTAGAACAGACCTGCCAATATAAAAATATTCTTGAGTTTGAAAAGGAGAGTGGGCTTGATTTAGGTGTGTCTTCGCTTTATAAATTCTTTATATCTTATTGGTCTGAGAATCATAACTCAATGCTTAAAGATACAATAGAGGATTATTTTAAAAATAGGAAAAGCTGGAATACTCGTTATGAGAATTATAAGTATAGTCTACTCTTTAAAATACGCACTGGAAGAGGTAGTGGTGGAATTCAGAAGTATTATGCAGGATGGAGTACATTTGTAAAACTTGCTAATGGAAATATCCGTTATCTAATGGAGTTGGTTTACCGTTCTTATTATATTTATTTGCAAGAGGGGGGAGATATCACTAAACCTGTATCTGCCGATGTTCAGACAAAGGCTGCACGTAACGTTGGGTGGAAAAATCTTACAGAGTTGGAAGGTACATGGAGTAATGGTGCTCAATTGACACGTATGGTTCAAACACTTGGTACTATATTTTCAAAGTTGGCTAAAGATGGAGAAAATTCAGCTCCCGAAATAGTGCAATTTGAAATAGAAGGTGAACGTTCTGCACGTACGGAGGAATTACTTCAAGCAGGAATCATGAATTTAGCACTCGTTCGTATGCCAGCCAATAAACAGTCGGGGCGTGGTAGTGTAAAGGAATTTATGTATTCGCTTCATCCTATTTTTGCTCCTTATTTTATATATAGTTTTCGTAGAAAACGTAAGATTGGGTTATCAGATGCAGAATTCTTGCTTTGTGTGGATAACCCTAATAATGCTGTTAGGGACATCTTAAGCAAGAGAAATGTCAAGATAGACAAAGAGGAAACTAATATGTATCAATTATCTTTTGACTTTTGGGATTAGTATGATAAATAAGGACTATTTGTATACAAAAATTTGGAACGATTTAAGTGACGTGGTACTAGAACCGGATTCTCTTTATCTCTATGCCCAAGATCCGGAAGATAGAAGTAGATATTGTTCGTCAAAACTATCTTTAAAGAATGTTAATACTGTATTTGAGGAAATTTCTATCAATGATGATGATCAGATGGTGATTTCTTCAAATCATAATGTTGTACCATTAACTAGTACCGATGCAATAAAAAGATTTTTTTCTTCTTATAAATTTAGAGTGTTATATTTGGAAGTGACGGGTATGTGTTGCAGACTTGTAGCTCCTCTTATGAAGTATGCAATTGAAAATGGAATAGAAATAAGAGTTGTGTATAGTGAGCCAAAGGAGTATTTGTTGTGTGAATTTCAAAAAGAGGGACTTAACAAAGATTTATCAGAATCAATAGCAGGTGTAAATCCTTTACCTGGTTTTATTCGTTTGGTTCCTTTTAAGGAAGAACCTTTATTTGTTACTTTACTTGGTTTTGAAGGAGGCAGATTTTCATATTTAGTTACAAATAAACAACCATCTTATGATAAAATCCTACCTGTTGTAGGAGTACCTGGATATAGGATGCATTATCCTTTTGAAAGTTTTTGGGGTAACCGTAATGCTCTGAAAACGACTAAGGCTTATGAACGTATAATATATGCTGAGGCTAATTCCATTGTTGATAGTTATCTGATATTGGGGAAGATTTCGTATGACAAAAGGAAGCCTAATATGATAGTGGCTCCAATTGGAACTAAGCCTCATGCGATTGGAGCTATCTTGTATGCCATAAAGAATCCGGACAAAGTGGAGTTACTATATGATAATCCTAAGAGAAGTTTACATAGGACGGAAGGTGTGGGTCGTATATTGGTTTGTGATGTAACTAAACTCTATAGAGAAAACTGATATGTCGGAATTGGATTCTTATTATACGCCACCTTCGTTGGCAGATAAATTGGTTAGTTTTATTACTTCATCTGACATCTCTTGTGCTGTGGACTTTTGTGTGGGAGATGGAGATTTGCTAAAGGCTGTAGCTAAACGCTATAGTAATGCTGAATTGTATGGTACTGATATTTCGGATGATGCTCTAAATAAACTTTCAAATGACTGCCCTAATTGGCATTTAGATAAGTGTGACTTTAGAAAAGATGATTCCATTAACAAAGTAACTTTTTTGAAAAAAGGAAAATTTGATTTAATAGTGTTGAATCCTCCCTTTACATGTAAAGGGAGTGTAGTTGAGAATATTACATTTGATGGTAAAGAATATCGTGTTAGTACTGCTATGTTATTCTTGATGCGAGCCTTAAAATATCTTACACCTAATGGCGGTCTATATGCTATACTACCAATAAGTTGTGTATATTCTATTAAAGACAGAAAGGCTTGGAATTATTTAAAAGATTATTATAATGCTTGTATATTAGAGGAATATAATAAGGTTAGTTTTACAAGTAAATGTACACCGAATATAGTATTGGTTTATGTGGGTCACTATACTGTGACTGGAAGTGATGAAAAATCGAGAATTTTCGATTTCTCATCACTTCCAGTCACTTCAATATTAAGAGGAGGCATACGGATGCAGAATCTAAAATATAGTAAATCCCCAAAAGCTATGCCATTGATTCATACAACTAATCTTCAGAAAGGTGGATTAGTGAATTTGAAGCGTATTATGACAGGACAAAATCTACTAGTGAGTGGAAGTGGCGTGGTTATTCCACGAGTATGTAATCCAACTCCAAATAAAGTAGCTCTATTGGATGAAGAGACCGTTTATGTACTATCTGATTGTACTATTGTTTTACAAACTCAGACCAGAATTGATGCAGAGAAGTTACGAGATAGTATAATAGAACATTGGTATGATTTTGTGACCGTTTATAAAGGTACTGGTGCTCAATATACTACTTTGGAGAGATTAAAGACTCTTTTTGGCATCAGTTAGAATATTATTACCTATAAATAGCAAAATATGACTAATAGAAAGATAAAATTTTCTTTTCATATCATAATAATTGAAAGATTGTTTCGCTATGATCGGCATTGTCTCCTGATATACCTTTGAGTCATAAAGTTTAATAACTTAATAACAGTGATTATAGCTAACAAACAGTAGTGAAAACAATTATAAATTCTATTATGATGTTTTTTCATTTGGATGTTCAATCTAAAATCACTACCTTTACCCCGTTGGAATAAGGCAAATTCCTATCGGAAAAACATAGAACTGAAGCAGGTGCAGAAATGGGTGTTTTTCTTGAAAGATTCTTATAACAGACTGAATATCAGTTTTGATTAAAGACTCCGTTAGTCCCGTACGCACCGCTTAAACGTCCTTAATTCGATAAGAATTAAGGACGTTTTTTATTTCTATCCCCCTTGAAAAGGACTATTATATTGAACTCATTCAATGGGCTTGGTGGGAAAACATTTATAAAACAGATTACTTCTGTTTGAAAATAAAAATCCCCATAATTTATGGGGATAGAAAGAGATTCTTTTTTGGAGTATATCGTTTGTTTCCTGCAATGTTATAAGCAATATTTTTATATAGAAGTATATATGAGATTATTGTTTCTGGAAAAATGTGGTCCATAAATCTGGGCGGTCTGTGATAATCCCGTCCACAGGACAAGCTTTCCAGTTGTTGGGTTCCTCCAGTGTCCATATTTTTACTTCTTTACCTTGTGCATGGATTTTCTTTAGTAATGCAGGAGTTATTGCTCGATAATGAAAATTGAAAGAAGAGATATAATGGTATTTTTTAAAGCTGAAATAGGTAAATGTACCGTCAAAAATGACAGGAATCCATTGAAGTTTAAAAATAACCAGCTTTTCTAGTCGCACGGTATGGTCTAATGCGTGCAGTGTTTCTAGTACACTGTCATTGAATGATTGCACTATAATCCATTGGGATGCATGGTGTGCCTTGATAGATTCCAAAAGTTTTTGCTCGATACCTTGATAAAGGTTATTTGTTCTTTTTATTTCTATTAAGAGGTGGCATCTTCCGTTTATCAGTTTGAGAACTTCATCTAAGGTAGGAATCTTTTCATCTGTTTCCTTTCCGTTTTTATCTACAATATGGAACTTACGAATTTCATTTAATGTCATTTCAGCTATTTTCCCTGTTCCGGTAGTAGTACGGTCTATCGTCTGGTCATGACAAACAACCAATTCCCCGTCTTTAGTCAGATGGATGTCAATCTCTATCATGTCAGCTCCGGTTTGAATACCTTTCTCGATACACTGCAGACTGTTTTCCGGTGCCATTCCGGCTCCTCCTCGATGTCCTACGATTAGCATTTTATGATTTTCCGTTGGGAGATTTTCTTTATCAGCAAAAAAATTCACGATATAAGGCATGGTTGTGTAAATTATTAGAAAAAACAGTATTATGGATATAACGTAGATACATTTTTTCATAATTCAAAGTTTTAGTTTAAATAGATGCTTTAGTAAGATGCGTACTACTTGGTCATACCATGAAAAGCAATTCGGTGCGTTAATGGAGGTACACATAGCTTCGTATGCAAAATTATCAATAGCTTCTTCAAAAAGCAATCCCCATGTAAGGAATTTGCCGAATTTGTGGGTAAATAGGTCGGATAGGGTTTCTCCACTGGGATTATAGCTCAAAATCTCTTCTCTATACGTGGGGATTCCAGGAAAGCTTAACCCTATAAGTTCTTTTTTGATGAAAGTATCGGTTTCTGTTTGATAATAATTTTTAGCGGTACTCAATACATTGCCTACCACTTTGGTTAGATTATATTGGTATAATCCATTCCTGTTTGTGGTTTTCTCATCAATTTCCTTTACTTTTTCAGGTGTGTCATATTGTATAAGTATATATTTGAGTAACTCCATTGCAGTATGGATGTAGCCAAAATCTGTGATAAGCTCAGAAATGTTTTCAATGAGATGAATGAGCAGTTCTTTGTCTTTTTCACGAATGGCTATGTCTATAAGTTCATAAAACATTGGAACACATTTGCTGTCTCCTTCGTGGATGGTTCCATCTCCGCCATTGGCACAATATACCACACAGTACCACGTCATTACATTACGTTTGTATAATCCGTTCGGATTGGCTTTGTGGCTGTTGGGGGCTTTGAATAATCCTTTGCAGCGCAAAGTCCATAGTTTACTTTCCCGTGTGTAAATTTCGGTTAGTTCCTGAAGGTCCTCTTTGGTGTACAAAGCTATCTGGAAAAGTACATAAAGCATTGACATTTGCGAATAATCAAACCATTCAGATTGCCGGTATTCATCAGTAAAGAATTTTTCGACACATGGCTTTATGTTTTGCCACTTGCAGACTCCCATGATGACAAGAATTCTTTCTAGTGTGAAGTAGGTAAAGCTGTCTCCTGTTTTATAGGCAGACAGTATGTAGGGATAAAAAAGTTTGAACCGTTCTTCCTCTTTCAAACAGGCAGGCGAGTTCTTGCATTCATGATATTTGCTGTGGTGCCATACAAAGCTCATCGCTTCTTTTATACATTCGCGTGTCCATTTCCCTTGTTGGCAAGGGGAGAGAAATTCTGGTTTGTTCCAGAATCCCTGGTATTCTATCGCATTGTTTACATAAACGGCTTGGAACGTAATTTGTTTGCGCATTAATATTTGTAACACGGGCATAAATATGCGAAGCAAATAGAAATTTAAAGTGAAATACCTTGCCATACATTCTATTTCTTGCAGCATATTCTTTACGATTACCCCGTCTTTTTGCCTTTTTACAAGTTCGTCTATCATTAGTAGTGTACCTAGTCGCGTAGCCGTTTCAAAGAATATGAAAGAGCGTTTCCGTGTGTGCTTCCTGCTCATGTTGAATAGTAGTGGACGTGATTTAACGAGACGGAACATTTGAAGGATGATGCTTTCACACAGGTTTCTTTTCAAGGGAGTATAATCCAATGTATGTGTTTTGTTTGATAAGTAGTAAGTGTACATACAAGCATCGTTCCGTACATCATGTATCGGATCTAGCATTAATCTCCATAAAAACTTCAGGGCATCATTCTTGTAAAGATTCTCATTAAAATAATCGGTCAGTAGAATTCCATTTATTGTGCTGACAGAGGCCAGTTTGCGCAGTCTGATGACTGGAGCCAGTTTTTGGGAGAGTAGTTTATAGTTTGCGATAACTTCTTCATTGGCTTGATTCGATTCTATTTTTTTGTTGATGGAATTTAACTGCGAAATGAGCTCGTTACCATTGGCTATCTTTTCAGACAGCATTTTGTCAATCAGGCAGAAAAGCTCATTTTCGTAATTCTCCCTAATTAACATATTCATAACCTCGGTCAGAAGCTGCATTACGATGTAATTGTCGCCATGAAGGGCTGTAAGTTCTAATAAAGTGGAGTAATTTTGAGTTTCCAGACAATCGATGACCAGGGCGTTTCTTATTGTGCCGATGAATACAACGTTTACCGTTGCTTGATCAAGGGCCTCTAAATACGCTTCTGCCGGAATGGGTTTTGATTTTTCCATCCCCTTTTTACGCTGGAACTTGATAAACGAACGTGCCATAATAAACTCAAAGAACCGTTCGTAAACAAATGTGATTTCATTCACAGGGCTGTTGTCAACGATTCGTTCTGTTTCTCGTAGAATGGGACGCTCGGCTTTATTTAGCAATTCGGCATAGGCAATGCTGATACCATCTTTTTTATAGATTTTTCTAGAGAGGTCGTATAACGCTGAGCCTGTTTCATGGTAGGCTTCTTTAAGGCTTTCTGTAGAGATTGTACTGACAGGAAATCCTTTCATGTATTTATTTAGCAGGTAATCGCCTATACATGAGATAATATCGTATTGCAGGTTTCCTGCATACGAATTTCTTATGTCGTACAGCATTTTGTTGAATAGTGAAAGGGAGGTATAGTCTATTGCACTTTCGGATAAAGATTTTCCCAGATAGTTACTACTTGCAAATTTTAAGATCAGCGGGTCTTTTAAGCGAATCAGTATTTTTTGTCAATGTACTCATATGATGTCGTCATTTGATAGAGACGCTGATAAATATGGTACGCTTGTTTTATTTCCGTATCTGTAAAGTTTCTGATAGCTAAATCCTCTTCATCACCGGCATGATAAATATAGGTTGCATCTGTGGTACAATGTCTTTGAATGAGATTTTTCCAGGTATAAAACCGGCATGTGAACAAGACTTTAAACCGGGGGAATTTTTCCTGTACAAGCAGTTGTCTGATAGACCTGTATAGATGTAGTGGCCCTTCTTCCTGTCCATCGCTATCGTAATAGTGCAGACATTCATTTATGGCATCGAAGAAAAAATATACATAGGCTTTATTTTGTTCTGCCTTTTCGTGTAATGATGTCAGTAAACGTGCTATAGGTTTCTTGTAGTTATAACCGAACAGCGCCTTGATTTTCTGCTCCAGTGTGTAATTGCTGAAATCTGCTCCATTGAATATCAGGACGGCTTTTTTCTGTTCCAGTAATTTTTCAGTCCAATAGCATAGCTGACTGGTCTTTCCTTGTCCGGCTTCGCCTAGCAATGGGAAAAGAGTTTTGTCGCTTTCCCAGAATTGATAGAGAGTAGATGTAAGTCGTTCACGGTCGACGAACAACTCCTGATTGTACTTCTTTTCTTTGTAGATTCGCTTCATGAATTCTGTGGATTCTTCGGCCATACAGGTTTTCAGCTCCTTCCAGTTTAATTCTTTGGAAATATCAAATGAAGGAATTATATTTTGGAAGCAAGTGTCAATTTCCTCATTTAACGCATCACTGATGTAAGTAATGGCATTCTCATTCGAAGAGATGTAGGAGGCATTTTCATCCTTCAACGACTGGAATACATATACATGTTTTTGAGGGTTCAGGAATATTAGCGGAAATAAGTCGGTAATTTCAGTCTGGTCATTAGGGCCTTCCTGATATACGTAATAATGTAAAGGTGATGGAGAATGCAGGTGTTGGGGCACAGACGAAAGTGTTTTTGTTTCGATGCTTTTTAAGTTCCATGCAGTGCCGGTTTCATCAATGGCATAAAATTGGTAATCAGAGAGAGCCGACAAGCCATTCAGCATTTTCATTACTCGTTCCTCTAAAGTGTATAGTACTCCTCTATAGATTTCTTCGGAAAGCGTGGTGCTATGTCCCTTGTATTCATTCCTTATTTGCACAATGCTTGCTTCTTTCTTTCCTCCTAGAAGAATATTTCCGTGTTTTGAGCAGACATGCATTCGCATGGACTTGACAAAAGGATGTTCCGGGAGTTCTATGGAAGCTGTTGTCAGTAGTGTAATAAAGAGGTCATTAACCCAGTCGCCGAATGACAGCGGACGTTTATTGTCTATTTTATTTACAACGGAACACAGTGCTTTGTGTGTGGTGTTGTTTGTCGTTTTTTGCTTTAAAATGAAGAATAGAAGAATCGAAGCATATTGGACTGAGATTTCGAAAAAATCTAATACATGGTTCATCGCTGCTCCGTATTGTTCTGTTTTTATTTTCTGGGTAGCCTGATAAATAGGGAAGGAAAGAGTATAAGGAAGATTCTCAATATGCTGTGACAAAAGTCGGGAATATTGTTCGGAGATTTCCAGAGAATAATCTTGTAGGAAGATGTATTTTGCCATAAGTAATAGATTTAGTGGGACGGATAACCGAAAGTACATTAAAAATTTCGTAATCACAAATAAAGGTTTATTTTTGTAGAAAAAATAACTATGAAAGACTATAAACATGTGGCATTCTTGTGTGGATATTTTAATCTTCCGGAGCAATACGGCCAAACACCTTTTTTGACTGAAGGTTGGAAAGAAATAGTGTATGACGACGGGATGATAGAGGAATATAAGAAATTCTTTTATCATGAGTTGGTAGAATTTTGTATGAGAGGCAGTTGTTCCGGATGTGTTCATAGTTATCGCTACGATATACAGCAACCGGTAACTCTTTCGTTAGGAGAGGGTGAGAGTCCGTATAGTTTTTTCCTGAAGAATGTAACGGTTTATATCATGCCCTATGCCATGCTGATGTATTCCATAGAAATTGAACAGGAAACGGATGATTTAAATCAGATAACAAGTGTAATGTCTGTGTTGCGGTCGGTAATGTGCTACGACAAAGTAAAGCATGGGGCATTTATTGATGCTGCAATCAACCCCATTATGGATTTGTACCGGTGGTTTCATAAAACAGAAAACGTAAGTTTTAATCAGCTGATAGAAAACGGCAACAAGCTGAAAGTCTTTCAAGTGGTCAATTCTGTAAGTGCTGTGTCACTTGATGAAGTGGAAAAAGATGTGCTGCTCTTCGAGTTAGGTACATTGTCCAGGGTGGGTTCTTATGCAAAACATGAGGACAACGGCATTTCTCCCTCTTATTTGGAAGAAGTATTGCATAAAAGCAAGATTTCGTTTTATAATAATTGGAGTGCATTGAGTTTAATGGATACGTTTACCATTTTATCGTTTAAGGCACCTGGCTGGTTGCTGAATAACTGGATTGATACATACTTCAGATTGATATACATACATAGTTTGTTCTTGAAATTTTATCTTTTCAGGTTGAACATTCGTTTCCGTAAGAATTTAAGCGATATATCTCAGCTGGAAGATGAATTAGTGTCGTTTGAGAGTGCATATTGTTTTCACAAGATATCTTATAATTTTTTACCTCTTGCAATTTACAAATCAATCGACTCAGGACTTGAAATTAGTGAGGAACGGAGTCAGCTGTATCATTTAATTGATGTGGAAAACCAGAGGCGGGAAAAAAGGAATGACAGGAAGGTGAATCGTTTCTTGATTTTTCTGACGTTGCTGACCATGCTTTCTACTTTATGGGATTCTAGCTGCTTGTTTAATGAACTCTATCCGTATACGGAGTATGTAGGGTCGACTATCGCAGGCTATAAAATTGTAGTTTCCGCATTGTCGTTGGTCATAATTGTGGCTATTATTGTTATTTTCAATAAAAGAAAATAATTGCTTATCCGTTTTTGGGTAAATTTTCTTTCCTTTTCTACGTTTTCCGTGGCAGAACCTTACGTTTCTCTTACGGGAAACGTAGGTTTCCGGCTGGAGAGCCGTATGGTTTCCGGAAAGGAAACATAGAAATCTTCTGTTCGTATTTCTTTATATACGCTTGCGTTTCTGCAATGTCATAGGATATTTTGAAAATGTACTTCTTGTTCAATATAATTAACTATTTGAATGTTTATTATTTACGATAATTTCGTATATTTGCGAAAAGTTCGTAGAAAAACTTGTTCGATATGGAAAAACTAACTTATCAGGAAGAAGAAGCCATGCGCTTTATTTGGAACTTGGGACCGTGTTTTGTGAAGGATGTGGTGGCATGCTATGTTGAACCTAAACCGCCTTATACCACGGTGGCCTCTGTCATCAACAACCTGAGGCGGAAGGGATACCTGCAGGCAGAAAGGTTTGGTAATACTTACCGGTATACTCCTTTAGTTGCTCAGGAAGAGTATACCAGCAAGTCTGTGGGCAACATTGTGCGCAATTATTTTGCCAATTCTTATAAGGAGATGGTTTCGTTCTTTGCCAAGGAACAGAAGATTTCCAAGGAAGACCTGAATGAGATTATCAACCTGATTGAAAAACGTGAAGACAAATAAAAACTTATTTTTATGCTATACCTTCTTCAAGTCAATGTCGGATTAATCCTGTTTTACGCGCTCTATAAACTGGTATGCACGCGGGATACCTTCTTCCGTTCCAGAAGATTTATCCTGATAGTGTCGCTTGTATTGCCATTCATCCTGCCTTTTATCGACGTGCGTGAATGGCTGGAAAGCCGTGACCGCATGATTATGCTCACTCACTTTGATTACTCGGCGGTGTTGCCGGAGATTGTGGTGGGGAGTGAAGCGGCAGAAACCGGGAACCGTGTGTTCGTGCTGTCTGAGTGGATAGGTTATTTGTATCTTGCCGGAGTACTGGTATTGCTCGTCCGGCTTGCGATTCAGGCATTCAGTCTGTATCGCCTCATTGTGCGTCTGCCGGAAAAAGAGATAAACGGTGTCCGCGTAAAATGTTTGAATGACCCTTCCGGACCGTTCTCTTTCTTCGGGTGGATTTTCCTGAATCCGGCGACAGTGAAGAAAGATGAATTGGACGAAATCCTGACGCACGAAGTGGCGCACGTAAAGCAGCGTCATTCCGTCGATGTACTTCTTGCCGAGATGGTCAGCATCTGCTGCTGGATAAATCCCTTTGCTTGGCTGCTGAAACGTGAGGTCAGACTCAACTTAGAGTTCCTGGCCGACAGGAAAGTAATGGAGGTAGGGTTTGCTACTAAAAGCTATCAATATCACCTACTTGGATTGGCCTACAACCACAAGTACGGGTTATCCAATAATTTCAACTTCTCTCACCTTAAACAACGTATCATTATGATGAACAAGAAAAAATCAAACGCTGCAGGGCATATCAAATATGCGCTGTTCGTGCTTCCGGCCTTTGCTCTACTCGTTGCCGGAAACATCTCCTGCTCGCAGGGAGCATCCGAAAAACAGGATGCCAAAGAAGAAACCGTCGCACCAGATTCAGTAGCGGCTCCTACTGACAGTGTGGCGAAAGACGAAGTGTTTATGGTCGCAGAACAGATGCCTGAATTTCCGGGAGGAATGAAGGAAATGTTGAAATTCCTTCAAGAAAACATGAAATATCCGGAAAATGCTATGAAGAATAATGTGCAGGGACGGGTAATCGTGCAGTTTGTGGTGGAAAAAGACGGAACTCCTACCGAATTCAAGGTGGCTCGTTCTGTAGATCCGGATTTGGATGCAGAGGCTTTGCGCGTGCTGCAGACCATGCCTAAGTGGAAGCCGGGCATGCAGAGGGGGGAGGTCGTAAGGGTAAAATTTACCGTACCTGTTTCCTTCAAACTCCAATAAATTGTTTTTGAGTCCGCTTTAAAATGGGTTGCAATTATGCTTTAAATACTTTTGAGAGAAGTTGGAATGTAATCCCGTATTTTAGAGCGGACTCATTTTTTATAGAAATATAATGTCATGAAAATCATTGTAATATTATTCTTCTCCATGTTATTGGCTCTGCCGATTTACGGACAAAATAGAGAGACGGACTATCTGTCGCATGTACTGGAGAAAATGAACGCTGTAGAATCGGTAACCTATCATTGTGTGAAAAAGGCATGGGAACCGGGAGACAAAGAGCCGGTGTACAGTGTGCCAACAGAAATTTATGAGCATGTGAATCCGCAGGATACTGCTGTGGGGTATTCTTTCTTGTGTGCCTCGGATAAGGAATTCAGACAACCACTTTGGGTATATGACGGAACTGTGTTTGCTTATATAGAGAAAGAGGAAAAAGAAGTACGGATAGATGATTTCACTCAGAAAAGTCCCCTTCCGTTCAGAGTTATTATGCCGCAAGCTTTTGGTTGCATGAAATCCATTCTTGAGTATGCATTGAATACTCAGGATAGCATAGTCCTTAGCTTGAAGGATGAGGGGAAAGATTATCTGATGGAATTAAGTATCCATACACCGTATCAGGTGGAGTTCTTTGGTAAAGCTTGTTACATGCCGCAGAATCCGTATATATATGATCCGACATCTATTTACAAAATCTGGATTTCAAAAGAAAATGACATGCCTTATCGTTATCGCAGGGAGATGCAGCATAGCATCAGTGAGGATATTTGTTCCGATTTTGTGTATAATCCTTCAGGAAAGGGAAAAATTGTGGCGGAAGATTATTATCCGGCAGATTATGTGCGGCGTATAAAAGGAGAGAAGTCTCAGAAGGCGACAGTGGATATGACGGGTAAAAAAGCTCCAGACTGGACGCTTACTGATATGAAGGGTCAGAAGGTTTCTTTAAGCGGTATAAAGTCGAAGGTCATCTTGTTGCAGTTCACAGGGATAGGCTGCGGACCATGTAAGATTTCGATACCTTTCTTGAATAGCTTGAGAAAAGAATATGCAGTGAATGAGCTTGAAGTGTTGGCTGTGGAAACGTGGGGAAGGTCGAAGTCGTCTTGCGAAGCCTATGTGAAAAATCAGGGAATAGAATACAGTTTTCTGACAGCCGATAAGGATACAATTGCTAAACTTATAAATGATTATCAGGCTGGTAGCGGAGTTCCGCAGTTTTACTTGATAGGTAAAGATCGCACGATAATTGCAAAGTTTCAAGGCTATGCGGAAAAGACAACAGATGCAGAGATAGAAAAGAAGATAAAAGCGAATTTGTAGACCGAAAAAACGTATTCTCCTCAATCCTTGCATTTTCTGTAGATTTTTCTATACATTTGCAGCCATACATTTAAACAAAGAGAAAACAGATGCATCGTATCACTCCCTGTTCGCAAAAGGTCATGCTTCGGTTCCGTCGCTGGAGCCGGAAGGAATATGCTGCGTTTGTGAGCCTGCACCGTCATGTCACCATCGGACAGGTGGGACGAGGAATTGCAGATGCTTCATTGGGTAAGCAGAAAACGGCAGTGTGCGAGGGAAAGAAAATAGAAGGCACGTCATGGACTGACCTTTCGGAGGAAGATGCACTCTTTGGAAGTGGAGGACTAGGGCTTGGAGGAAGTCTATTCGAAACAGACCGGACAAGATTGTGGTGTCTGCTGGTGCCGCAAAGGGAAGAAGTGCCTGCGCTGCTTTTAGATAAAATAAATAAGATAACAATAACCGGAAGGGGTGTCTCCGTTTCAGGTTAAGTCTGACAGACTTAACCGAAGCGGAGACATCCCTTCTTTTTTAGGATAAATACGTATGGAAAGATTACAGAAATTAGAAGAGAAGATAAAGGAAGGAGGCATGCTTACTTCGGAAGAGGCTTTGTGGCTGCTCGAGGAAGCGCCTTTTGAGGAACTGTGTGAGGTGGCTCACCGCATTACGGTGGCATACGCTTCACGGAAGTTTGACATGTGTTCCATCATTAACGCCAAGTCGGGTCGTTGCCCTGAAAACTGCAAATGGTGTGCCCAGTCAGTACATCATCACACGGGTGTGGAGGAGTACGGACTGGTGAGCGAAGAGGAATGTCTGCGCCAGGCAAAGATGAACGAAGACCAGGGTGTGGCTCGTTTCTCACTGGTGACCAGTGGTCGTCGGCCTTCAGCAGGAGAGGTGGAGAAACTTTGCAAGCACTTTGAATACCTTCGGGCGCATAGTAAGATTGAATTGTGTGCGTCGTTAGGACTGGCTACGGAAGAACAGCTTGCGGCCTTGTATCGTGCCGGGGTGAGCCGTTATCATTGCAACCTGGAAACGGCGCCTTCGTTCTTCCCGACCTTGTGTTCCACGCATACGCAGGCACAGAAGATAGAAACGCTCCAGGCAGCTCGACGGGCGGGCATGGACGTGTGCAGCGGAGGCATCATCGGCATGGGAGAAACGCCGGCCCAGCGAGTAGAACTGGCACTGACCTTGCGGGAACTGGAGGTACAGTCCATCCCGTTGAACTTGTTGCAGCCCATCAAGGGAACGCCGCTGGAACACGCAAAGCCGCTGACGGCGGAAGAGGTGCTGCGTACGGTGGCCATGTTCCGCATGGTGAACCCGACGGCTTTCCTTCGCTTTGCCGGAGGGCGCTCGCAGTTGAGCGAGGAGACGGTGGACCGTGCGCTGTATGTGGGAATCAATTCGGCCATTGTGGGGGATTTGCTGACTACCCTTGGCTCAAAAGTAACAAAAGACAAAGAACGTATAAAGGAGGCAGGATATGAATTGTGAGAAATTGTTTGACGAATTTGACCGGAACCATTTGTGGCATCCGTATACTTCAACTTCAAACCCGCTGCCCACTTATAAGGTGGAACGGGCACAGGGTTGTACCTTGACGCTGGCCGATGGTACAGAACTGATTGACGGCATGTCGTCGTGGTGGTGTGCCGTGCATGGATACAATCATCCGGTGCTGAACCAGGCAATAGAAGAACAGCTTCACCGGATGTCACACGTGATGTTCGGGGGACTGACACACGAGCCGGCTATCGAATTGGGAAAGGAATTGCTGAAAATCGTGCCTCCCAGCATGGAATACATTTTTTATGCCGACAGTGGGTCGGTGGCTGTGGAAGTGGCTTTGAAGATGGCGGTGCAGTATCAGTTTGCGGCAGGTCATCCGGAGAAGAACAATTTTGTGACCATCCGTTCGGGCTATCACGGCGATACGTGGAACGCCATGTCGGTATGTGACCCGGTAACGGGCATGCACAGCCTGTTTGGTTCGGCCCTTCCGGTGCGCTATTTTGTACCTTCTCCGCAGTGCCGTTTCGATGCGGAATGGGATGAGAAGGACATCGAACCCTTGCGTGAAGTCATCAAGCAGCATCATGGTGAGCTGGCGGGACTGATTTTAGAGCCGATAGTGCAGGGTGCCGGAGGCATGCGTTTCTATCATCCGCAGTATTTGCGGGAGGCGGCACGCCTTTGTCGGGAACACGGCATGCTGCTGATTTTTGACGAGATTGCCACGGGCTTCGGGCGTACAGGCAAGCTCTTTGCGTGGGAACATGCGCAGGTGGAACCGGACATCATGTGCATCGGTAAGGCGCTGACCGGAGGATACATGACCTTCTCGGCAGTGCTGGCCTCGGCAAAGGTGGCCAACTGTATTTCTTCCAAGGAACCGCGTGCCTTCATGCACGGACCTACGTTTATGGGCAACCCGCTGGCTTGTGCCGTGGCACTGGCTTCCGTGCGTCTGTTGTTGTCGTCAGGCTGGCAGGAGAAGGTACACCGCATCGAGGCACAGCTGAAAGAAGAACTGGCACCGGCGTCTTCGTTGCCACAGGTGGCTGATGTCAGGGTACTGGGTGCCATCGGAGTGATTGAAACCAAGAAGCCGGTTGACATGGGCTGGATGCAGCGCCGGTTTGTGGAAGAAGGTATCTGGGTGCGTCCGTTCGGACGGCTGGCCTATATCATGCCGCCTTTCATCATTCGTCCGGAAGAACTGACGAAACTGACGAGCGGTTTGTGTAAGATTGTCGGTGAAATGCCGGAATAAAACCAAAGGAGGTGAATTATGGAAAATGAAATACAACCCGGACTGGACGGAGATTTTCAGCTGGAACTGGATAAACTGGAGGCGTGTGGCAACCTGCGTGTGTTGCCGGAAACCTGCAGCGAAGGGAAATGGATTGAGGCCGGCGGACGAAGGATGTTGAACCTATCGTCGAACGATTATCTGGGACTGGCTTCGGATAAGGCGTTGCGTGAGGAATTTCTGCGGACGGTGAAGGAAAGGGATTTGTGCTTTTCTTCCTCGTCTTCACGGTTGCTGACGGGCAACTTCCCAGCCTATAGGGAACTGGAATCGCTGTTGGCTTCGTTGTTTGGAGCGGAGAGTGCACTGGTGTTCAGCAGCGGGTATCACATGAATACGGGGATTCTTCCGGCGGTGACCGATGCGAACACACTGATTTTAGCCGACAAATTAGTGCATGCGAGTCTGATTGACGGCATCCGCTTGTCGGCGGCCAAGTGCATCCGTTACCGTCATCAGGACTATGCGCAGTTGGAGAATCTGCTGGCCAAGCATCACGGCGAGTATCACCGGATTATTGTAGTGACTGAAAGCGTGTTCAGTATGGACGGTGACGTAGCTTCGCTCGACCGGCTGGTGGAACTGAAGCGCCGTTATGCCAACGTGATGCTGTATGTGGATGAAGCGCACGGAATTGCCGTACGGGGCCAGCGAGGACTGGGAGTAGCCGAGGAACAAGGTTGCCTGAAGGACATCGATTTCTTGTGCGGTACCTTCGGCAAGGCGATGGCTTCCGTGGGAGCGTATGTGGTGTGCCGGAAGGTGATACGTGATTACCTGGTGAACCGGATGCGTACGTTGATTTTCACTACGGCCTTGCCGCCTATCAATGTGGCATGGACGCGCTTTGTCTTGTCGCACCTGGAAGATATGCAGGCACGGCGGGAGCACCTGACTAAAATCTCAGTGAGCCTGCGGACGGCTATCCGTGAGAGTGGGGTGGAATGTCCGTCGGAAAGTCACATTATTCCCTTGGTAGTGGGAGCCAATGAGAACGCCATCTGGAAGGCCTTGCAGATGCAGGAACACGGCTTTTATGTGTTGCCGGTGCGTCCGCCTACCGTACCCGAGGGAACGGCGCGGTTGCGTTTCTCGCTGACTTCGCTGATTGAAGAAGAGGAAATGGCACGGTTGTGTCATGAAATGAAAGCATGAAAACAGAAAGAAATTGAGATATGAAACAACGGTTTATCAAGAAGGAAGGAAATTCCACATTGCTGCTCTTCTTTGCTGGATGGGGCTCGGACGAAAATTTGTTTGCCGGACCGGTGCAGGAGGAATGCGACTGCCTGTTGTGTTTCGACTATAAGGATTTGGATTTTGACTACAGTCTGCTGGAGGGTTACAAGGAGATACGGGTCATGGCCTGGTCCATGGGGGTATGGGTAGCCTGCCAGGCGTTGGCCGGAAAAGAGTATCCTTACGGGATGAGACTTGCGGTGAACGGTACGCCTTTCCCTATTCACGATACAAAAGGCATTCCTGAAGCCATTTTTCAGGGAACGTTGGAGAATTTTTCGGAACCGGTACTGATTCGTTTCCGTCGGCGGATTTGCGGGTCGGCCGCACAGGTGAAGACATTCCTGTCGCATCATCCTTATCGGGAGGTAGACGATTTGCACCAGGAACTGGCTGCTTTATGGACGGCCGTAAAGGCTCGTCCGGCTGTGGAGTGGACCTGGGACAAGGCGGTTGTCGGGACGAACGACAAAATTTTCCCGCCTCAGAACCAGCGCGAAGCCTGGCAGGGAGTGGCCGTGGAAGAAGTGGATGCGGAACACTATGACGAGGAGTTGTTCCGTGAGTTGCTGAACGGAGAAAGTCGCTTATGGACAAGGCCCTGATTAGTCGGCGCTTTGCCAAGGCCGTGGGGACTTACTTGGACAAGGCCGACGTGCAGCGTTATGTGGCGTCCCGGATGGCGGAACTGACCGGTCGTTACATTCCTTCGGACATACAGGAACGGGTACTGGAAATTGGCTGCGGCACGGGCATGTTCACGCGGATGTACTTGCAGCAGGCTGCACCGGAAAAGATGTGGCTGAACGACCTTTGTCCGGAAGTGGAACCTTATCTGGCAGATGTGCTGGGTGAAAAGGTGCATTTCATGGCGAAGGATGCGGAGACATTAGCTTTTCCAGAGGGGCAGGACCTGATTGTATCGTGCTCGGCGGTGCAGTGGTTTGAAGATTTGCCACGTTTCTTTTCAGGATGCCGGAAGTTGCTGCACGAAGGGGGATATCTGGCTTTCAGTACCTTCGGTCCTCACAATACGGAGGAAGTGGCAACACTGACCGCGGCGGGATTGTCGTATCCGTCACTGGAGGAATTGAAAGAGATGCTGATGGCACGTTATGAAGTGGTATATGCCCACGAGGAACAGTTGCGCTTATCATTCTCTTCTCCTTTGGAAGTGTTGAAGCATTTGAAGGAAACTGGAGTGACAGGCACGGCTGCACAGCCATGGACACGCGGCAGATTACAGGAATTCTGTCGGAATTATACGAGACAGTTCTCGGATGAACGGGGAAAGGTGTACCTGACCTTTCATCCTATTTATGTGATATGTAGAAAATAAAAAGGTTACGAGTATGAAAAAGAATGTATATTTTGTCAGCGGTATCGATACCAATATCGGAAAGAGTTATGCTACGGCTTACCTGGCCAAGACCTGGAACGAACGGGGCATCCGTACCATTACGGAGAAACTGATTCAGACGGGGAATACGGACATGTCGGAAGACATCGAGCTGCACCGCCGGATTATGGGTACCGGCTTGCTGCCGGAAGATAAGGAACGATTGACTATGCCGGAGATTTTTTCTTATCCCTGTTCTCCGCACCTGGCAGCGGAGATAGACAAGCGTCCGATTGATTTCGACAAGATTGAACGTGCCACTCAAACACTGAGTGAACGCTATGATGCGGTGTTGCTGGAAGGAGCCGGAGGATTGATGGTGCCGCTGACCCGTGAACTGCTGACCATCGACTATGTGGCACAGAAACAGTACCCGCTGGTGTTCGTCACTTCCGGTCGTTTGGGCAGCATCAACCACACGTTGCTGAGTCTGGAAGCGATGACGCGTCGGGGCATCCGTCTACATACGTTGGTCTACAATCTCTTTCCGGAAGAAGATGATGAGATTATCCGTCGCGATACGGAGGAATATATGCGCAACTTGCTGAAACGGGAATATCCAGACGCAGAGTTTGTGGTAGTTCCGTTCTTGGGAGTGTAAAAAGATTGAGCATTCGACAAGTTTAGGGAAATCCCTACCTCGAAATAGGGATTTCCTGCTTGATGGGGAGAAATATCTTTCTAATTTTGTATCAGATTAAAAAGGTGAAACCGTTAAATGATATAATTATGATGAAGGTGAAAGTATTTGCTTCGTTGATGTTGGCTGGCTTGCCATTCATTTTGGCAGCGCAGAGTAACGATGACCTTTACTTCATTCCGAAGAAAAAAACGGAAACGAAGAAGGAGACCGTAGTGGCCCCGAAGCAGAATAGTCAGGGGACAACGGTGTATTCCACATCGGCTACTTCCACGCCGGTGGTAGTGAAAGATGTGGCAGGAAATACGCGTGATGTAGATGAGTACAACCGTCGGTACACATCGCGTGAAAATACATTCTCTATGCAGAATGATACGCTTTACATTCAGGAAAAACCGTATGGCGAACGAGGAGAATGGGTGAACGGATTTGAAGGTTCGCAGGATGATTACGAATATGCCATGCGTATTGTTCGTTTCCGGAGTCCGCGTTATGCCATACCGGTAAGCAGTCCGTTGTACTGGGATGTAGTGTATGGTGCTTTCCCGTCATGGGACTGGAATGTGTATGATGATGGACTTTATGCTTATGTATTTCCTACCTACAGCAATCCGTTGTGGTGGGATTGGAGATGGAACTGGAGCATAGCCGGGCCGAGATTCAGCTTTGGCTGGGGATGGTCTTCTCCATGGTATTATAGCAGCTGGTATTCTCCATACTGGTATGGCGGTTACTGGGGTGGCTATTGGGGAGGCTACTGGGCCGGTTACTGGGGACCGGGGTGGCATCATCATTATCCGTACTATCCGTCGTATGGATGGGGAGGAGGATGGCATGGTCATTCTTATACCTACAATAACCGCCGTGCAGAGAATGTGGTACGGAGAGGTACTGTGGGCTCTGTATTCGACCATAATGGCCGAACTGGAGGTCGTGTGATGAGTGGTTTGGACCAAAACGGTAGAACGGGAGGTCGTGTAGTGAGCGGAACCAATGGGGTACGTTCTGTACGTCCGGATGACGCTACAAGAGTACGTAGCACAGGTGTGAGATATACGCGTCCTTCACAAGGTATTGGTGAATCTACTTATTCTCGTCCAAGCAGTACACGTCCTAATTCTTATCGTAATACGGGAGCGTTTGACCGCATGAACCAGAATAGCGGCAACCGGATGAACGGAATAAACAATTCACGGACAAATTCAAACTCATCTGTCAGAAGCTATAACAACTTTGGTGGAGGTAGCTATCGCTCTACTACAACCCGCAGTGGAGGCTCTTCAAGAAGTGTAAGTTCTGGTGGTGGCGGAGGTGCACACAGAAGATAGTCTGAACATTAAATAAAGAAATCAAGTATGAAAAGGAAATATATGTATGCGATGGCCTGCTCATTGATGTGCAGTGCGCAGGCTATGGCGCAGAATGCGTATGATGCGGCTCGCTATGCTGGTGATGAGTTAAACGGTACGGCCCGATTTGTAGGTATGGGAGGAGCCATGGGAGCTTTGGGAGCGGATATTTCTACTATTGGTACCAATCCTGCGGGTATCGGTTTGTTTAGGGGGCATGACTTGTCTACTTCTTTTGGTATGAACAGCACAAAGGCTGAGAGTGACTTTGGAGGGGAGAAGATGAATGACAAGCGGAATAAGGCTTCCTTTGATCAGATTGGTTTTGTGTATTCCACAAAGATTGGTAATCGTACTACACTGCGCTACCTGAACTTTGGATTCAATTACCATAAGAGTCGTAATTTCAATAGAATGTTTGCGGCTGGAGGAATGCTTAACGGTCTTTCACAAACGCAGCAGATGGCCAATATGGTGGGAGGAACCATTTTCTCTATGGATGAGATAGATAATATTTATAATTATGGAATGGAAGGTCATAGTAACCTGTCTAATCCATATAATAATGTCAACTATCCATATTTAGGCGTAATGGGTATCCGTACAGGTTTGGTAGGAGTAGGTACTTTTGACGATGGAAAAGGAGGAACCTATCAATTACCAATTGGGTGGAATGGAAATTCCAGTGGATTCCGCAGTCGGGAAGAAGGCGGCATTAACCAGTATGATTTTAACGTGGCATTTAATGTAGAAGACCGGATGTATTTCGGAATTACATTGGGTGTGAATGATGTGGATTATACGCGTAGCACCTATTATACAGAAGACTTGTATGATGGTAGTCATTCCGGTTTTTATGAGTTGCGGAATCTGTATCGTACGGAAGGATCGGGGATTAATTTGAAACTTGGAGCTATTTTCCGACCTATAGAAGAATCTCCGTTCCGTTTCGGTTTTGCCATTCATACGCCTACCTGGTATTCATTGACAGATATCTATTCTTCTGAAATTTACTCAGAACTGAATTATAAATATGAAAATGAGGAGGATAATAAGCAGTTTAAGGCGAATGAAAGAACTATAGACTATGCCGGAGAATCTGTGCAGGACTATCGTTTGGTTACTCCATGGAAATTCAATGTCAGTGCAGGAACGACTTTAGGAGGTATCATGGCTTTAGGTGCGGAATATGAGTACGCCAATTTCGGCTCTTCTCGCTTGTATTATAATGATGGAACTCCGATGGAGAATCAGAATGAGTATACCAAATCTACGCTGAAAGGGCAACATACACTGCGTTTGGGAATGGAAACTCGTATATCTTCTGCGTTTAGCGTAAGAGCGGGTTACAATTATTCTACATCGGTTTATAAGGATGGTGCATACAAGTCGTTGAATGCAAATGATATGCGTACGGATACAGAATATGCTAATGATTTAGCCCGTAATACGGTAACTGTGGGCTTAGGTTACAGATGCAAGTGGTTCTACACTGACTTAGCTTATAAATATGATGTATATAAGTCTGATTTCTATGCATTCAGTGATGCGGCTTTGCAGGCTACGAAAGTGACTAATGAACGTCATCAGTTGCTGCTTACACTGGGCGTTCACTTTTAGAAGTTCATTGTGTTTGTTTTATTTAAATACGGGAGTTGCTTTTATTCACTGGGGCAGCTCCCTTTTTTATTCTTTTTTCTCACGGTATTCTTTCTTTTTCCAGAAGTTGAATCCCATGTAGATGCGTAAGCTTCCGAAAGAGTTGGTCATAGAGAAGGAGGGTTTCCGGTAGTCATACGTGTGGAGTACGAGAGACGCTCCTACATAGTATTTGCTGTTGTTCCAGGTGATGCCGGCACGTGTAATCAGATCAAAGTTGATGTCTTTTATCCATTGTGCCCAGTCGGTTCCGCTTTGAGTAGGCTGGTCGTTGATACGTGCTTTTTTATAGGCTATGGCGGGAAGGAGAGAAACATTCAGCAGACAATTCTTAGCGAATACCCAGTTGTAACCGTAGCCAACACTAAGGTTGTAGTCGGTATAGCGCAGGCTATGAAATTTCAGGGAGAAACTGAGCTGCTGTTGCATTTCCTCGGGCAATTGGGTATGGTCGAAGGAAATGTTATGCTGGGAATAGGAAAATCCGGCCAGCAGGGAGCCGCAGCTTTTCCGTTGGTTGGTCGACTGGCTATAGGCCGCAGGATAGGAAAATCGCTTGTGGTTGAAAATCCAGTAGGCATTCAGTCCTTTGATGTTGCTTTGAAAACCGTTGAACTGTGTGTTCGTATAGCTTTGGCTCAGGTTAAACTTTTCATAGGAAGACAGCTTGAAGTCGCTGCCTGTTTTCCGGTAATACAAGTCTACACCAAATTTAGCGCTGTATAGATTGAATACAATTTCTTTTCGGGGAGCTTTTTCCTTCCCTTTGCCGATAAGGTCTTTGATGTCGAAAGAAAGTCCTAAAAAGATCCATCTCCAGCCGAAATAGACTCCTAACTTAGTATTGATGTTCGGGGCAAAATTCAGACTCTGTCCGTCGTTGCTGCCCAACCGGTAATGTTCATACCAGGAACTTTGCTCCAGCATGAAGGCCAGATTATATTTGTTGGGAGAGATGTAAGTGGTGTCTATGGTGTTCAGTTTGGCCCCAGCCTTCTTGATTTCTTCTCCAGTGTACTTGATGGAACGGACAATACCGTCGGTCAGACTGCTTAATGACAGTCGGGGAGAAGCCACAGGAGCCGGTTCGTTGATTGACACGCTGTCTTTCTTCTCTACCTGAGCCATGGTGTGCGTCGGATAGAAAAGGAGTATAGACAGTATGGTCAACAAAGAGAGTGGCTTCACCCCATCGTGTATTAGTTAAAGTTTGTTCAGAATGCGGTCCATTACCCAGTTGGTAGGAGTGGCACTGACCCCGTCGCAGGTGCAGACTGCCTTTCCTTGCAGATGCTCTACTACAGCTTTAATCAGCGGAAGCTGTACATGAGGAGGGTTAGGAGGCAGGATTTCTTCACGTCCACGTTCCGTATGCAGGGCTATCGGGTCGTAGGTGAAGACGGAAAAGCAGATCATACCTTTGTCTCCGATAATTTCAATACGGTCTTCCTTGGCGGAGTCGTGGGCTACGAAGCACCATGAACCTGAGCCGGGCAGGCCGGAGTCAAACTTGAAGCAGGCACTGATTGTATCTTCTGCTTCATACAGTCCGCCACGGTTACATTTGTATCCTTCTGCTTCCAGGATGCATCCGAACATGTCCTGCAATAAATCGAGCTGATGGGGAGCCAGGTCGTAGAAATAACCTCCACCTGCAATATCAGGTTGCACACGCCACGGCAGGTTCTTGCTGTTGTAGTCGAGTGCACGCGGGGGTTGTGCGAAACGAATCTGCACGTTGATAACGTTGCCGATTTCGCCTTCTTCCACTAACTGACGGACTTTTTGAAAGTAGGGCAGGTAGCGGCGGTAATAGGCTACGAAGCAAGGTACTCCGGTCTCTTTCGAAATGCGGTTGATACGTGCGCAGTCTTCATAGCTGGCAGCCATCGGCTTCTCGATGTATACTGGTTTGCCGGCCTTCATCGCCATGATGGCAAATGTGGCATGCGAAGAAGGAGGAGTAGCGATGTAAATGGCATTCACATCTTCGTCTCCAATCAACTCTTGTGCGTCGGTGTACCATCGGGGTATCTGATGGCGTATGGCGTAGGATTTGGCTTTCTCTTCGTCGCGGCTCATGACGGCAACCACCCGTGAGCCTTCTATCATGTTAAAAGCGGGTCCGCTTTTCTTTTCGGTGACTTCACCGCATCCGATGAATCCCCAGTTTACTTTATCTAGTTTGATCATAGATGAGTGGTTTTAATGAAAATATTTCTTATATAATTTCTGATAGTCTTCGCTTTTCATGTATTCATCGAGCCATTGGTTTAGGCTGTCGAGCAGGATGGGAGAATGTTTGGCTACTCCCCATGCGTAGAATTGGGTGAAACTGATGTCTGTATCAATATCCAGGTTTGGATATAGGTGCATGTTTGCCTTGGCAATATTCTCGTCGCACACGGCATAGTCAATGTCACCTCCGGAAACCATGGCCATGAGTTGTTCAGGACCGTATTGTTCTATCTCCTGAATATAGATGGTGTCGGCTATCTCGCTGATGAGGTTGTGCAGGCGCAGTAGGGCAGGAGAGCCTTTGACCACGTGCAAGGTTTTATGTCCTAACTCCAGTTGGTTGTGTATGTACAGACTGTCTTTCCCTTTTTCCGGTTTGCGCTGTACCAGTACCTGCTTGCTGAGCAGCAGAGTGTGGCTGAAAAGAAGGGAGTCTTTGGAACGGGTGGTCACGGTCGTTTCCGTAGCAATCAGGTCGTATTTTCCTTTGTTGAGTCCTTTCAATCGTTCCTCAAAGCTCATTTCCGGAGTGACTTCCAGCCGTAGGTTCTTGGCTTGTGCAAAGGCATTCAGCAGTTCGTAGTCAAAGCCGGACAGACTGTCCTTGTCGGCATGATAGCTGATGGTATTGTATTCCGTTACCGCACGGAGGATACCTGACTCGATGATTTCCGGATAATCGCGCGGTGTGAACTTCGGTTCTTCTTCATGGTGTGAACAGAGCCGGAGTATGGCGACAAGAATAATCAATCCGCCTGCCAGATATAGAATTTGGTTTCTCTTCATAGGCAGAGAATTAATCAAAGAAGTTCCATGAGAGTCCTACTTTCAGGATACGCGGGTTGAGCGGATAGTGCGGAGCCAGGAAGTAGCTCTTTTCTCCCGTACGCTGCAGCAGGTTATACATCTGTACGAAGATACGCGTACGTTTCAGGTGCAGGTTGATGTATCCGTTGATGAGGGGGTAGCCTCCGACTTTATAACGTGTATCCGGATTTTGCAGGTAGAATTGTCCGATAGCCGGAGCATAGTCGGGGGCATAATATTGTGTAAAGTAACGCATGTCGGCTCCCATTTCAATGCTCAACACCTTCTTGGCCAGTCCGAACTGGATGTACAGGTCGTGATAGAGCACAAGTTCCGGCAAGGGAAGCACGGTCTCGTTGCTGGTCTTCTGGTAGGTGATTTCATTGTCTAAGTGAAGGATGCCCAACTTGAAGTCCTGACGCAGGCTGGCACTGAACACTTGGATGTTTCCGGAATGCTGGCGTACGGCCATGTCGTTCTTGTAGCTGACCACATCGTTGGCGTTGGTATATTTCACCGAAGCATTGTCCAGATACGTATAGTTGGTGATATTTTCTACTCCCGCCTTCAACTGTGTTCGCCAGCGGTCGATGCTCAGCTTTCCTTCAATGCGTGTACGCATGATTTTGCTCAGGTCATTGTCCCACCAGTAATGTTTGGAGTGGAAATGGCGGTAGTAGAACGTTGGATTCAGGTTTTTGATATAGGCATTGGCTTCCAGACGCACTGTGTCGTTGAACAGGCGGAAGTTCAGGTCACCTTGTCCTTCTACGCTGAACTGTCCGGCATCTTCTCCAATCATGGCTATTTCACCCAACACATTGTAGTGCAGTGTCTTTCCCTGTGACTTGATAAGTTGGCCTCCGATGGACAATACATTCTCTTTGTGAGTTGTCGGGATGCGTCGTCCCGGAGTGCCGGTAATGGTATCAGTCAGCGTAAAGTTACGATGCTCAAAGCTGGCAAAAACGGTCAGTCCGGCTTTGGCCCATTTGTTGAATCCTTCCCGCAGGGCAATGCCGACGGTGTTCTTGATAGAGAAGTTCTTGGTGATGTCCAGTGAATCCTTGCCCAGGTAGTTATGTTCAAAGTATTCTTCATTCTGGTCAACGTCATAAGACACGTATTTTCTACGGTTGATGTCTACGTTGACGGTATGAATAAAGCTGGTCACCGGCACGAATACCTCTTTGGTTATCGTATCGTTCTCAGTCGTTTCATCGCGATAGAATCCCAAGTTATACCGATGAGTCAGGAAGGCATGATACCCGGTATTGTTGTTCCAGATATTCGACAGATTGGTCGGGATAGAATACGTTTCGTAGGTTCGGTTTCCCTCGGCCATCTCCAGCGGGTTGGTGATGTAGCGGTCGTCCGTGATACCTCCGTTTTCGGCCACCTTCAGGTTCTCATTGATAAAGCTGAAGTGCATGTCGTACTGGTCGCCGTGATAGTAGGCAAAGAGGTTGCCGTTGAATAGTGCCGTAGACTGGCTGTCGTATTTTCCTCGGCCGTAAGTGTAGTCGATGTCGAATCCGAAGCCCATACGTTTGTTCACATTCACGGCAAAATAAGCCTTAAAACGTTCTTCTCCGTAGCGTCCGTCTCCCTGCTTGAAGTAGGTCAGGTTGGTGAAAGGTGATTTGGTATTGGTATACACCACATCACTGGGCTTTCGTACGGTGAAATCGTACGGATCGGTGAAGAAAAACTGGCTGCTTTCTTTCCGTTCAAAGAATACGTGTGAGATACGCGGTGCTCCCAAGTTACCTAAGTAGGTATAATGTCCCGTAGGTCCTCCTGTATCATTGGAGTTCTGAAAACCATGTTGTAGGGTATCGACCGGAACGGGAGTCATTTCTCCAAAGCGCGTGTCGATTTTCCAGGCATTCAGTCCCACCGGTACGGTGCTGGCATCAATCACTGCGGTTGTATCAATCGGATTACCGTTTCGGTCATATCTGTTGCCGTCCATTCCGGTGGCCGACATTCCTTGTCCGTATTGGGAGATGGTGTTCTGTGCCGAGAGGGCGGTGCACACCAGTATGAATAGGGTTGTAAAAAATAGCTTCTTCATAATGGGGCAAAGATACAATAAAAATGCGAAAACGGGAGATTGTGGCTTTCAAAAAGTAGCATTGGAGATGTTAGAAGTGAAACTCTGGAAAAAGAAGCAGGCTGCCAACCGCATTTTTTTCTGTAAATGCGCTGGCAGCCTGTGATATAGAAGTACGCTTCCGGTAAGAAATCAGACTTCCTTGATGATGTCCATACCGATATGTATGGCTTCTTCGTTCATCGGAATCAGGTGATGGTGACGTTCAGGCAAAGTCTTGCGCAGGGCTTTCACCACACTTTCGATTGATACGATGGGGCGAATTTTCAGCAATCCTCCCAATACAATCATGTTGAAGGTCTTAGCCATTTTTCGTTCGTTGGCTTCGTCCATGGCATCAATGCGATACACATGGATGTCCTTGCGTGTAGGAGGGTTGATGATGCCGTATCCGTCGTAAATCAATACTCCACCTGGCTTAACTTTACTTTCAAACTTGGCAAGCGAAGGCTGGTTCAGGATGATGGCTGTGTCATACTTGCTGAGAATCGGGGATGAGATACGCTCGTCGCTCACAATGACAGTGACGTTGGCCGTACCTCCGCGCTGTTCCGGACCGTAGGCTGGCATCCAAGTCACCTCCTTGTTTTCCATCAGGCCGGAATATGCCAGGATTTTTCCCATGGAAAGAACTCCCTGACCTCCAAATCCTGCTATGATAATTTCCTCTTTCATATAATGTGCAAATAATTATTTATTTTCGGTAGTATCTTTCAGGTCGCCCAGTGGGTAGAAGGGGAACATGTGTTCTTCCATCCATTTGTTGGCGGCTTCGGGTGTCATTTTCCATCCGGAGTTGCAGGTAGATACGATTTCTACCAGGCTGGAGCCTTTTTTCTGCATGGAACATTCGAATGCCTTGCGGATGGCTTTCTTAGCCTTGCGGATGGCAGCCACTGACTGCACTGACTGGCGGGTTACGTAAGCGGTACCTTCCAGTGTAGCGGCAATTTCGGTCATCTTCAGCGGGTAACCATGGATTTCCGGAACACGTCCGTACGGGCAGGTAGAAGTCTTCATACCCACCAGCGTGGTCGGAGCCATCTGGCCGCCGGTCATACCATAGATGGCATTGTTGATGAAAATGATGGTGATGTTTTCTCCGCGGTTCAGGGCGTGAATGGTTTCGGCCGTACCGATGCAGGCCAGGTCACCGTCGCCCTGATAGGTAAATACCAGGCGGTCGGGCCATAAGCGCTTGATGGCAGTAGCCAGGGCAGGTGCACGTCCGTGTGCGGCTTCCTGACAGTCTATATCCAGGTAATTATACATGAACACGGCACAACCTACCGGACTTACTCCGACAGCTTTCTCGGCCATGCCCATTTCGTCGATGACTTCGGCAATCAGTTTGTGAACTACTCCGTGACTGCATCCCGGGCAGTAGTGCATAGGGTTATCGTTCAGCAGGCGAGGCTTCTGATAAACCAGATTCTCAGGTTTGATTATATCTTCTTTTGTCATAATTAGTTCTCCTGTAGTTTATCGTAGAAAGAAACGAAACACGAATTCCATCATCTTCAGGAAAAGAGAGGCACCGCATACATAAAAGAATACGGTCTTGTCTTCACCCAGTGTGAAGTAGAGAATGACGGAAATCAATGCTCCAATCATAAACAGTACGTTTAAGACGGCTCTTATTCTATCGGTATCCATAGCTTATTTCTGAATCAGTTTTTCCTTGATGGCTTCGATTACTTCATCCGGATCGGGTACGATACCTCCCAGACGTCCGAAATGTTCTACGGGTACCTTACATTCTACGGCCAGACGGACATCTTCAATCATCTGTCCGCTGTTCAGTTCCACGGTCAGGATACCTTTCACCTGTTTAGCTCTTTCTTTCAGAGCCTTGCTCGGGAACGGCCATAATGTAATCGGACGGAACAGACCTACCTTGATACCTTCTTCGCGTGCATGTTCCATGGCTTTCTGTGCGATACGTGCACAAGAACCGAAAGCTACAATCAGGTATTCAGCATCTTCTGTGTCAAGTTCCTCGTAGCGTGTTTCTTTTTCTTCGATTTCTGCATATTTAGCCTGCAAGTGCAAGTTGCGCTGCTCCATGATGGCCGGATCCAGTTCCAATGAGGTGATGATATTGGGCTTGCGTCCCTTGCAGCCGGTCGTTGCCCACGGACATTGTGCCAGAATCTCTTCTTCCGTACGTCTGGGGCGATATTCCGGAAGCACTACCTTTTCCATCATCTGACCGATTACACCGTCGGCCAGAATCATAGCCGGATTGCGGTATTTGAAAGCCAGGTCGAAAGCCAGCCCTACAAAGTCAGCCATTTCCTGTACGGAAGCCGGAGCCAGTGCAATCAGGTGGTAGTCGCCGTGACCGCCTCCCTTGGTAGTCTGGAAATAGTCGGCCTGACTGGGCTGAATAGTACCCAGACCCGGACCTCCTCGCATCACGTTGACCACCAGACAAGGAAGCTCTGCACCTGCGATGTAGGAGATACCTTCCTGCTTCAAGCTGACGCCCGGACTGGAGGATGAAGTCATGACCATTTTTCCACTGCCGGCGCCTCCGTATACCATATTAATTGCTGCCACTTCACTTTCAGCCTGAAGAACTACCATTCCGGTAGTTTCCCATGGCTTCTGTTCGGCAAGCGTTTCCAATACTTCAGATTGGGGGGTGATAGGGTAACCGAAGTAACCGTCCACGCCGATACGGATGGCGGCATGGGCTATGGCCTCGTTACCTTTCATAAGAACAACTTCTTCTGCCATAATTTTTCGATTTTGCTTGTTGGGCATTTTTATTCTTCACTTTTCGCTCTGTATACGGTCAGACAACCGTCCGGGCACACAATGGCGCACGAAGAGCATCCGTTACAGGTATCTTCCACTACCTGCTGTACGTAATTATATCCTTTTTGATTTACTTTCGGGGTGAGTGACAACACATGCAGCGGGCATGCTACCACACATAAGTTGCATCCCTTGCAGCGTTCGGTATTTACGATAACCACACCTTTCATCTTAGCCATAGTATATATCTCTTATTGATTAAACATATCTTTATTATAAAAGTTAAGTATATCCATCACCATCTTTCGGGCATCGGCTGCCGGACTTTCCGGGTCCAGGGCAATCGCTTCCTGGTAATTGTTGAGCGCTCCCTGCCAGTCACCTTTTTTCCGATAGGCATTTCCCAAAAGATAATATGCTTCCGCCGTAGGCGAGGAAGCCGTTTGCAACCAATCATTCAGGCGAGATATAGCGGTGTCTACATGTCCTTCATTTATCAGTTGTCTGATGTGATTCAGTTGTTCATTCATGGGCTTTTATGTCATATTGTAACCTTACAAAGATAGTCTTTAATTTGGTACGAGAGTCATTTTTACGGAATAAATAGTAAAAAATGCCGATTTTTCTTTTTCTAGGTATTGTGTAAAATGCTGATTTATAATATATTCTAATGTTGTGGTTTTTGTTTCAATTGAAAAAGATGCATATCTAACTAATTGCTTAAAATAATGAAGGGTGTAACAGATTTGTCAGATATTGTAAGGGGTTACCAAAAGTTTATTGAATGAGCAGAATCTATTTGATTATGTCATTATTTCTTTTAACTTTGTGGCAATTTATTCATGAAACAAACAACTAAATAATTAACTTATCAGATAGAATTATGAACAAGATTCTTCAGAAGGAACATTTTTCCGAAAAGGTCTTCAAACTGGTGATTGAGGCTCCTTTGATTGCAAAGTCGCGTAAGGCGGGACATTTTGTCATTGTCCGTGTAGGCGAGAAGGGGGAACGCATGCCTTTGACTATTGCAGCAGCCGATCCGGTAAAGGGAACCATTACTTTGGTGGTGCAGGAAGTCGGACTTTCGTCCACTCGTTTGTGCGAACTGAATGTGGGTGATTACATTACAGATGTGGTAGGTCCGCTGGGAAAGGCTACTCATATTGAAAACTTCGGAACGGTGGTTTGTGCCGGAGGTGGTGTAGGTGTGGCTCCGATGTTGCCTATCGTGCAGGCATTGAAGGCTGCGGGAAACCGGGTCATTACCGTGCTGGCCGGACGTACCAAGGAGCTGATTATTCTTGAAAAGGAAATGCGTGAGAGCTCGGACGAAGTGATTATCATGACGGACGACGGTTCTTACGGACAGAAAGGTTTGGTTACGGAAGGAGTAGAAGCAGTCATCAAACGTGAAAAGGTGGACAAGTGTTTTGCCATTGGTCCGGCCATCATGATGAAATTTGTCTGCCTTCTGACCAAGAAATATGATATTCCGACTGATGTGTCGCTGAACACCATCATGGTGGATGGTACGGGCATGTGTGGTGCTTGCCGTATCACCGTGGGCGGAAAGACGAAGTTCGTATGTGTGGATGGTCCGGAATTCGACGGTCATCAGGTGGACTTCGACGAGATGCTGAAACGTATGGGAGCTTTCAAGGATATTGAACGTGAAGAAATTCATAAACTGGATACCAAACCTGCAACTTGTGAAGCTGAACAGGTTGCTTCCGGACGAAACGCTGAATGGCGTGAAGCGTTGCGCAAGAGCATGAAGCCGAAAGAACGTACGGCTATTCCGCGCGTGAAGATGAACGAACTGGATCCGGAATACCGTTCACACAGTCGCAAGGAAGAAGTGAACTTGGGACTGAGCGAAGAGCAGGCGCTGACAGAAGCCAAGCGTTGTCTGGACTGTGCCAATCCTTCTTGTATGGAAGGCTGTCCGGTGGGTATTGACATTCCGGGCTTTGTCAAGAACATCGAACGCGGAGAATTCCTGGAAGCAGCGCGTACGCTGAAAAAGACCAGTGCGCTTCCAGCCGTATGTGGCCGTGTCTGTCCGCAGGAAAAGCAGTGTGAATCGAAATGTATTCATCTGAAGATGGGACACGAAGCGGTAGCTATCGGTTACCTGGAACGTTTCGCTGCTGACTATGAACGTGAAAGCGGACAGATTTCAGTGCCCGAAATTGCAGCCAAGAATGGTATCAAGATTGCAGTAGTGGGTTCAGGACCTGCCGGATTATCGTTTGCAGGCGATATGGCCAAGATGGGTTACGAGGTAACTGTGTTCGAGGCACTGCATGAAATTGGTGGGGTATTGAAATACGGTATTCCTGAATTCCGTCTGCCGAACAAGATTGTGGATGTGGAAATCGAAAACCTGTCTAAGATGGGTGTGACTTTCGTGAAGGACTGCATCATAGGCAAGACCATCAGTGTGGAAGACCTCGAAAGTGAAGGTTTCAAGGGAATCTTCGTTGCTTCGGGTGCCGGACTGCCTAACTTCATGAACATTCCGGGCGAGAACTCCATCAATATCATGTCTTCGAATGAATATCTGACACGTGTGAACCTGATGGATGCAGCCAGCGAAGATGCCGATACTCCGGTGACATTCGGCAAGCGAGTGGCTGTAATCGGTGGTGGAAATACGGCGATGGATTCTGTACGTACCGCGCGTCGTCTGGGAGCAGAGAAAGCGATGATTATCTACCGTCGTTCAGAAGCAGAAATGCCGGCCCGTCTGGAAGAGGTGAAGCATGCCAAGGAAGAAGGTGTAGAATTCCTGACATTGCACAATCCGATAGAATACATTGCCGATGAGAAGGGACGTGTAAAACAGGTGGTATTGCAGAAAATGGAACTGGGTGAGCCTGATGCTTCCGGTCGTCGTAGTCCGGTTGCCATTCCGGGAGCTACAGTAACTCTCGACATCGACATGGCCATTGTCAGTGTAGGTGTATCGCCTAACCCGATTGTGCCGAATTCTATTCCTGGACTGGAATTAGGACGCAAGGGAACTATTGCCGTCAACGATGACATGCAGTCGTCTATCCCGACCATCTATGCCGGTGGTGACATCGTGCGCGGTGGAGCTACTGTAATCTTGGCGATGGGTGACGGACGCCGTGCGGCTGCTGCCATGGATCGCCAGCTTCGTCAGGGATAAAAACAAACTTGAAAATCAGACATAAAAGAGACGCTTGGACGTTTGTAACAGAACGTCTAAGCGTCTCTTTTAAAACGCACTTGCGTTTTAGGTAAAATGTCAAAGCGTTTAAAACAAAACGTCCTTGTGTTTCGGTTGAAGCGCAAGGACGTTTTTCTATGTGATTACTGACGCAGCTGAGTGCGTGTGATTTCGCCTGTATACATGGTGTATGACTTGCTGTTATCTGCTTGAATGTTAAGTGATTTCAGATCTTCAGCTGTCATTCTCTGGCTCATTGACTTCTTACATTCGATAACTGCTGTCGGTTGGGAAGCACCTTGTGCATAGAATGAAATCTTATATTCGCTGCACTGTTCCATCAGGGCACTGAGGGCGATGCGGTCTTGCGCAATCAGCAGGTAAGCCACGTTTTTGTTGAACAATTTACCAAAACCTCCCCAGTTCTCTGCCTTGATTTCTATTTCTTCATCATTGGCGGTTAGAGTAATGCGTCCGTTTTGCAACTGACTGTTCCAGTTGTCTGAGAATTGTGCTACAGGCACTTCCTTCAGTTCGCCGGTCAGGGTCATGGCCGGGGTCAGAGGAGTTGCTGGAACTACAGCAGGAGCTGTTTCGTTAGCCAGTACCTTTTGTCCCAGTGCATCGGTAGCCGACTGGAAGAGCTGGTCTTTCAGGTCGATGGTCTCACGACGGAACTTTCCGCAGATAGGAGCCAGTTTGGTTTTCTTCTTGTTCAGTGCCATGTCATCGGTAATCCATTCTTCGGCAGTATATTTTTCTCCTCCATCGCGGTTCTCGTCATACCAGTAGCGGATGCGGGTCATGGTCATGTGGCATACTCCATCAGCTACATTGATCAGATACTGGTAGTAGATGCGGGTACGGTCCAGTGAAAGTGCCGAGGAAGAGAACACAATGTATTCTTCGGCAGAGGCGGCAATGTCACCTTCTTCTTCGTTGGTATAGACTACTCGGCTCTGCAGTTTTCCGTCAGATTTGAAGCGGTTGTTGGCCCAGTCTAGCATCTGCTGATAGAGTTGTTCTTTTGAAAGGGAAGGAGCCTTGATTTCATGATTGAAGGTTACCTTTCCATCCTCCATTGTAATCGCTCCAGCCAGATATTTCGGGTCGGAGTTGTCTTTTTTATCTTTGGCCATTCCAAACAACGGCAGGCAGGCCAATAAGATGAACAATAGTTTTTTCATGATTCGTATCAAAGTTTTTTATAGTATGAAACATTATTTCTTAAAGATAGCATGTGTAAAGATAGGTATTTTTTTTAACTGCGGTGTAGGAATAGGATTTCTTATTATTTTTTTGTGAAACAATTATACATTTCAGTAAAAACAACAAAGCCCGTTTCCCTTTTCAGGAAAACAGGCTTTGTACGTATTTCTATCAAATAGAACCTCTCCGAAGCAGGAGCGGGGGATTATCGAACGGGAATTTTGTCGATGCGTGCCTGATGGCGTCCGCCTTCAAAATCGGTAGTAAAGAATTCCGTCATGATCTTGTCGGCCATTGCTTCATCAATGAAACGTCCCGGCATCACCAGTACGTTGGCATTGTTGTGCTGACGGGCCAGATGAGCGATTTCCGGAATCCAGCAAAGTGCGGCACGGATACCTTGGTGTTTGTTCAGGGTGATACCGATTCCTTCACCACTTCCGCAGATGGCAATTCCCGGATAGCATTCTCCGTTTTCTACTGCCAAAGCCAGCGGGTGAGCAAAGTCGGGATAGTCACAACTGTCGGTTGTGTAAGTTCCGAAATCCTTGTATTCCCATCCTTTGGCTTCCAGCCATTTTTTCACGTATTGTTTCAATTCAAATCCGGCATGGTCGGATGCAAGTCCTATTGTTTTCATCAGAGCATTTCTTTTACTTGGTTATATACATTTTCAGCAGTGAAGCCCAGTTTTTCATCCAGTACTTTGTATGGAGCAGAGAAACCGAATGATTCCAATCCCCAGATCTTGCCGTTTGCACCTACCAGACCCAACAAGTTGACTGGCAGACCAGCTGTCAGACCAAATACTTTGGCTCCAGCCGGAAGAATGCTTTCCTGATATTCCTTGCTCTGGCTGCGGAACAAACCTTCTGACGGAACTGACACGATACGAGTCTTCACACCGTCTTTGTGAAGCAGTTCGGCTCCAGCTACCAAGGTAGATACTTCAGAACCAGAAGCTACCATGATGACATCCGGGTTTTCGTCAGAACCAGCTACGATGTAAGCTCCCTTGGCAGCCTGTGAGTAGTCTGTACCTGCAGGCAACATGTTGATGTTCTGGCGAGACAGAATCAGAGCCGACGGAGTATCGGTATTTTCCATAGCCAGTTTCCAGCAGACAGTAGTTTCTTCTGCATCAGCCGGACGAAGTACCAGCATAGAGTTCTTACCGTGATGGTTTTTCAGTTTTTCCATCAAGCGGATTTGTGCTTCCTGTTCTACTGGTTCGTGAGTAGGACCGTCTTCACCTACACGGAATGCATCGTGAGTCCAGATAAACTTCACCGGCAACTGCATGAGGGCAGCCATACGTACAGCAGGTTTCATGTAGTCTGAGAATACGAAGAATGTACCGCAGGCAGCGATTACACCACCGTGCAGTGCCATACCGATACAGCAGCAAGCCATAGTCAGTTCGGCTACTCCGGCCTGGAAGAAGGCACCGCTGAAGTCACCGTTTACAAATGCATGAGTCTTTTTCAAGAAACCGTCAGTCTTGTCAGAGTTAGACAAGTCGGCAGAAGCACAGATCATGTTAGGAACCTGCTGTGCCAATGCGCCTAATACTGCTGCAGATGCGTTACGAGTAGCATCGTTTGCTTTCTGCTGGATACCAGCCCAGTCTACTTTCGGAGCTGCTCCGCTGAACCATTCTTTCTGTTGAGCGGCTTTTTCTGGATTAGCAGCAGCCCATGCAGCTTCTTCTTCATGACGTGCAGCTACGATAGCCTTCAGTTCTTCTTCACGTTTTGCGTAAATTTCTTTTACGTCATCGAAGATAACAAACGGATTTTCAGGGTCAGCACCCAAGTTGATCATGGTGTTCTTGTAAGCGTCGCCACCCAGAGGAGCACCGTGAGTCTTACAGTTGTGTTCGTATGAAGAGTTATCGTCCTTGCGGGCACCCTTACCCATGATACATTTACCGATAATCAGCGTCGGGCGTTTGCTTTCTGCTTTTGCAGCATCCAGAGCAGTACGGATTTGTTCGCAGTCGTTACCGTTGATTTCGATGACATTCCATCCCCATGCACGGTATTTCATGGCTGTATCTTCAGAGATAACATCCTTTGTTTCTGTAGAAAGCTGGATGTCATTTGAGTCATAGAACATAATCAGGTTGTCCAGACCCAGGTGTCCGGCAATACGGCCTGCACCCTGAGAGATTTCTTCCTGGATACCACCGTCGGAGATATAAGCGTAGATAGTTTCTTTATTGAAAGTCGGATTGCCCGTACGAGCTGCAAGGAATTTGGCAGCGATGGCAGCACCTACAGCAAATACGTGTCCCTGTCCTAACGGACCAGAAGTATTTTCAATACCGCGCATTACGTCTACTTCAGGATGTCCCGGAGTAGGAGAGCCCCACTGACGTAATTGTTTCAATTCGTCTAATGTAAATTTACCGATGAGAGCCAATTGTGAATACAACATCGGTGACATGTGGCCCGGGTCCAGGAAGAAACGGTCACGACCTTCCCATTTCGGGTTCTGAGGGTCATACTGCAGATATTCTGCATACAAGACATTGATAAAGTCGGCTCCACCCATTGCACCTCCCGGGTGGCCAGATTTGGCTTTTTCAACCATCGAAGCAGCTAAAATACGAATATTGTCAGCAGCGTGATTCATTACTTGTTTGCTATTCATATTGAAAAAATTTGGTTTATATGCTCATAAATACAGGCACTGAACCAATGGCCCGCTTTTTGAAATTATGAGCAAAGGTATGACATTTATATGTAAATTACAAAGTGGAAGTAACTTATTTATTTTACATTTTTTTACTTCTTGTATTTTACCGCAGCCTCTTCTACCGGCAGACAAGCCTTGTAATTTTCAATATAAGCATTGAATCCGGCTACATCTTCTGCGGTAGGAGATACCTCTACGCCAGCATTTCCGGCAAACACTTTTTCGTCGAGGAAGTCAGCCAATGACTGCTTCTTGTCATTGTTTACCAGATAAGAACCTAACAGGGCAATACCCCATGCACCACCTTCTCCTGCAGTTTCCATCACAGAAATCGGTGAGTTGATGGCTGCTGCAAGAACTCTCTGACCTACACCTTTGGTACGGAACAGACCTCCGTGACCTGTGATGCGGTCTACTTTGATTTTTTCTTCGTTGAAGAGAATGTCATTTCCAATTTTCAGTACGCCTACCGATGCATACAAGTGCGCACGCATAAAGTTGGCCAGGTTGAATTTATCGCTTGCTGTACGTACGAATAACGGACGTCCTTCTGTCAGGCCGGTTACAGGTTCGCCCGAGAAGTAGTTGTACGAAATCAGTCCGCCGCAGTCTGCATCACCTGTCAGTGCATTGTTGTACAGCTTACCGAAGATTTCGTCCATATCTACCGGCATACCCATCAGTTCCTGGTATTCCTTGAACAGATTTACCCATGCGTTCAGGTCGGAAGTACAGTTGTTGCAGTGTACCATGGCTACCAGGCTTCCGTCAGGAGTAGTCACCATGTCAATCATTTCGTATGGTTTTGACAGGTCTTTTTCCAGTACGATCATAGAGAAAGAAGAAGTTCCAGCCGATACATTACCTGTGCGCTGTTTTACGGCATTGGTAGCCACCATACCTGTTCCTGCATCACCTTCCGGCGGACAAACAGGTACACCAGCTTTCAGATAGCCTGATACGTCGAGTCTCTTGGCACCTTCTTCGGTCAGACAACCAGCATTTTCTCCTGCCAGCAATACTTTCGGCAGAATGTCTGTCAGTTTCCAGCTGTATCCGTAAGGAGCTACTAACTTGTCGAACTTTTCAATCATTTCGGCAGAGTAGTTCTTTGTTTCAGGGTCGATAGGAAGCATACCTGAAGCATCACCGATACCCAGAACTTTTTCGCCGGTAATCTGCCAGTGTACGTAACCTGCCAATGTAGTGAAGAAAGTGATGTCCTTCACGTGTTCTTCCTTGTTCAGGATAGCCTGATAGAGGTGAGAGATACTCCATCTCAACGGAATGTTGTAGACAAAGAGTTCAGATAGTTCGGCAGCTGCTTTGCCAGTGTTGGTATTTCTCCATGTACGGAACGGTACGAGGATTTCTTCTTTATCGTTGAAAGCCATGTAACCGTGCATCATGGCACTGATACCGATGGCTGCCAAGTTTTCTATTTCGATGCCGTACTGGCTTTTTACGTTTGCGCGAAGATCAGCATAGCAGTCCTGCACACCAGCCCAGATAGCTTCAATGCTGTAGGTCCAAAGACCATCTACCAGCTGGTTTTCCCAGGTGTGACTTCCCTGAGCAATAGGTTTATTTTCCTGGTCAATCAGGACAGCTTTGATTCGGGTAGAACCGAATTCAATACCCAAAATGGCTTTACCTGCCTCAATGGTTGACTTTGCATCTTTCATATTAAAAATCGATTAGTTAAAGTGAAAAATAAGGCATATTAAAAAATAAAAGTGCTGCCAGAAAGAAATCTTCTGTCCAGCACTTTTAAGATATACTTGATTAAGTATTAGCAAAGAGCTTTGTTCAGCATGTAGTATACTTCGTTCATGCGAAGTTCTTTCTTGAAGCTGTCGATAGTAGTATCTTTGTTGATATGTACCATTTCGATACCCGCAATTTCAGCATAGTCTTCCCAGTATTCTGCAGTCAGGTCGTATGAGAAGCAAGAGTGGTGAGTACCACCAGCCAAAATCCATGCACCCGCACCGATTTCGAAGTTAGGCATCGGTTTCCAAAGTGCAGAAGCAACCGGCAATTTCGGCAGCGGTTTCGGTTCGATACATTCTACGTCGTTTACAATTAGACGGAAGCGGTTGCCCATGTCTACTACAGTAGCAGTGCATCCTGTACCTACCTTAGAAGTGAAGACAAGACGTGCAGTCTGGCTCTTACGTACACCGATACCGAGGAAGTGTGCTTCCAGACGAGGTTTCTTAGCTGCAATCATCGGACAAACTTCCAACATGTGAGCCTGAAGGATAGAGCTGTTTTCACCGTCGAAGTTCAGTGTGTAGTCTTCCAGGAAAGAACATCCGTTAGGCAATCCCTGGTTCATAACCCATACTGTACGATACAAAGCAGCTGATTTCCAGTCACCTTCTGCACCGAAACCATATCCTTCTGCCATCAGGCGTTGTGAAGCCAATCCCGGAATCTGGTCGAAATAGCTTCCGTCAGTCTGACCCAGGTCGTCGAAGTTAGTAGTGAAACCTTTGGCGCCTTTAGCTTTCAGGATAGCACGCAGAGCCAATTCAGCTTTAGCTGCGTTCCATACTTTCTGGTATGCTTCAGAAGCTTTGTCTTCCAGTGCTGCATCGTGGTCGTATTCATTGAAGTAAGTTTTTACAAGAGCTTCTACCTCTTCGTCTTTTACTTCTTTGTGATAGCTCATCAGTTCGCTTACCGGACAGTAGTCTACGTGGTAACCCATGCGTTGTTCAGCTTCTACTTTATCACCATCTGTAACGGCTACGTTGTTCATCTGGTCGCCGAAACGCAGAATCAGCATATCCTGAGAATCTGCCCATGCAGCACATACGCGCATCCATACAGCAATCTTAGACAATGTGTTTTCATCTTTCCAATAGCCAACTACTACTTTGCGGTGTACGCGCATACGAGCGCAGATGTGACCAAATTCACGGTCGCCGTGAGCAGACTGGTTCAGGTTCATGAAGTCCATGTCCATGGTATCCCAAGGAATTTCCTTGTTGAACTGAGTGTGCAGGTGGAGCAACGGTTTCTTCAACTGCTGCAAGCCGTGAATCCACATTTTAGCAGGAGAGAAAGTATGCATCCAAGTGATGACACCGATACATTTTTCTTCGTTGTTGGCTGCTTTGAACACTGCTTCTACTTCTTTAGAAGAGTTGGCAGTTCCTTTATATACTACTTTTACAGGCAATTTGCCGCTGGCATTCAAACCTGCTACCATTTCGTTGCTGTGTGCGTCTACTGCGATAACTGCATCGCCTCCGTAAAGGAGCTGAGCTCCGGTTACGAACCATACTTCATATTGATCAAATGCGTTCATAGTGATTTTATGTTTTTATTTGGTTGGATATTTGTTTTTATGTTATTTTTTCTGTCCGTAATAAGCGTTCGGACCGTGCTTGCGGCTGAAGTGTTTTTCTACCAGCAGCTGATTCATGGTCAGGTGTGGGTTGACAGCGTAAGCAATGCTGGCCATTTTGGCTACCTGTTCCATAACTACGGCATTGTGAACGGCATCGTGGGCATCCTTACCCCATGAGAAAGGACCATGGTTCTTTACGAGTACGCCCGGGGTATGTACCGGATTCATGCCTTCAAAACGTTTCACGATTACGTTACCAGTTTCCATTTCGTAAGCTCCCTTCACTTCTTCTTCTGTCATGTCGGCAGTGCAGGGGATGGCTTCGTGGAAATAGTCGGCGTGAGTCGTTCCGATGTTCGGAATATCGCAGCCAGCTTGTGCCCATGCGGTAGCATAGGTAGAATGTGTATGTACCACACCTCCGATTTCAGGAAAAGCTTTGTACAATACAAGGTGGGTCGGCGTGTCGCTTGAGGGGCGTAAGTTTCCTTCTACCACGTTTCCTTCCAGGTCGACTACTACCATGTCTTCTGCTTTCATTTCATCGTAAGACACTCCACTGGGTTTGATAACCACCAGTCCGCTTTCACGGTCGATGGCTGATACGTTTCCCCACGTGAAAATAACCAGTCCGTGTTTCACCAAATCCAGGTTGGCATGAAACACTTCTTCTTTCAGTGCTTCTAACATATTCTTAAAGTTTGAATTTCGGATCTTTCTGATAAGCCTTGTCATTGAATTTGTAGAGAGAGGCTCCTCTTCTTGATCCAGTTTTATCAATTTTATCAGTTTTTTCTATAAATCCCATCTCGGCAATACGCTTGCGGAAATTTCGTTTGTCCATCGGTTCACCGTAAATCGCTTCGTACAAACTTTGAAGCTGCGTCAGGGTGAACAGTTCTGGCAAGAGGTTGAAGCCTATAGGTGCCCTTGAGGCTTTTTGCTTCATGATGGCACGAGCTTTCTCGACCATTTCATTGTGGTCAAAAATCAGGTCGGGCAATTCATTGATGTTTACCCAGAAAGCATTGTGCTGTTGCACCAGCTCACGGTCATATTCATTGATGTTGATTAAGGCATAATAAGCCAGTGAAATAACTCGTTCGCCCGGATCGCGGTCTACAGCTCCGAATGCGCCAATTTGGTCCATGTATACATTTTCCAGTCCGGTCAGTTCACTTAATACGCGTTTGGCTGCATCATCAGCACTTTCGTTTTCCTGAATGAAGCCTCCCATCAGCGACCATTGTCCCATTGCAGGTTCGAAGTTTCTTTTGAGCAGCAATAGATTCAGTTCGCCTTTGTCGAATCCGAAGATAATACAGTCGATTCCGACATAAAATTTGGGATTATGATTATAGTATGTGGTCATGAAGTTCGTGACTTTTGGTTCTTTACAACTTGGTTTCTTTTGGTCTTTGTTATTTTTCTACTGTAAACTTGAAGATACAGTGACTGTGGTAAGTTTGTCCCGGAGCCAGAATAACAGAAGGCCATTGGGGTTTGTTGGGACTGTCAGGATAGTGCTGTGTTTCCAGACATACAGATGCACGTTGCGGGTATGCGATGCCTTTCTTTCCCTTCACTGTTCCGTCCAGGAAGTTTCCGGTATACACTTGAATACCTGGTTCGTCTGTATACACTTCCAGGCTGATACCTGTGGTCGGGCTGGTCAGTTTGGCTGCCACTTGATTGATGTCACCTTTGGTTTTCAATACCCAGTTATGGTCAAATCCGTTACCGAATTTCACTTGTTCGTTAGAGAAATCGGTCACTCCTTCGCTAATGGCCTTCGGTGTGTTGAAGTCGAACGGAGTATCTTTTACTGCCATCATTTCACCTGTTGTCATGAAGGTGCTGTCTACCGGAGTAATACTGTCGGAAGCTACGTAAAGCAGATGATCTGTAGCCGGTTTAGACGGGTCACCATTCAAGTTGAAATAAGAGTGGTTAGTCATGTTGATGACTGTTGTCTTATCTGTAGTAGCATCATATTTGATGTCGATGGCATTGTCAGCTGTCAGTGAGTAAGTTACGTTGGCAGTCACATTTCCCGGGAAGTTATTGTCTCCATCAGGTGATTTCATGGTTAGCACGATGGTGCTGTCATTGGCTTGGTTGGCTTCGTATACCTGATATTGCCATCCGGTAGGACCACCGTGCAGGCAGTGACCGAAGTTATTGGTAGGAAGCTGGATTTCCTGTCCGTCAATAGTAACTTTTCCTTTGTTGATTCGGTTGGCATAACGGCCGATGGAAGCTCCGAAGTCACTTGGAATATTCTGATAGTCAGCTATACTGTCAAAGCCAAGAACGACATCTGTCATTTTTCCATTTTTGTCGGGAACCATGATTGATACGATTCGTCCTCCGAAATTGGTTACACAAACTTCCATTCCCTGACTGTTCTTCAGAGTGTAAAGTTTGATAGGTTTGGTATTTTCTGCTGAAACCTCAAAATTAGCAGGGTTCAAGCCTGATAATGTCAGCTCCGGTTGCTGGGCTTGCTTGGAAGCACAACCGCTCAATACTGCAAGGATGATACTTGCCCCTAAAAAAGATTTGTTCATGCTTTTCATATGAAATTGTTGATGTTTTTATCTATGGTGTAAAAGTAACACTTAAAACGATTGCTTGTTCTTTTTTTCAGATGTTTTTCAACATAGAATGAGCGTTTTTCAGTAGTTTCTATAAAACAATGAAGAGGATATGCAGCTTTTTTACATATCCTCTTCATTTATAAGTTAGTTTTTATGGATTACCAGAAGTATGCATAAAACAATGCGCAGAGAACTACAACGCCCAATGTGGCAATTACATCCCACATATTCCAGCTTTCGCGAATAGCTTTCTTGTAGTCGCCAGTGAAAGTGATAGCTGCAATTTGTTCAGATGTCGGTTTTGCAGTAAACATGGATACTACGTACATCATGATAACGATGAATACCAGCAACCATACCTCGAAGATAAGCCAGTTAGTCTGCCAGAACCAAGAAGTGCATTCCCAGAACGCTCCGTCCATTACCGCTTTACCAGAGTCGGTGATTACGTTAGTCAGCAAGCGCAGCATACCGATGAGGAATCCTCCGATAAGTCCCCATTCACCAGCTTTCGGTGTAATGCGCTTAGAGAAGATACCCAGTGTAAATACGGCTACCATGGCAGGAGCAATCAAAGATTGAATATCTTGAAGATAAGAATACAGGTTACCCATGTTCATCATGATAGGCATCCATGCCAATCCCAACAGTACGACAACGACTGTCGCTACACGTCCTACCATTACGTAGTGGCTTTCGCTCATACCTTTTTTCATAGGTTTGTAGAAGTCTTCTGTAAACAATGTCGCGCAGCTGTTAAAGAATGCAGCCAAAGAAGCTACGAGAGCGCAGATGAAACCGATGGTTACGATACCTTTCACACCTGCAGGCAAGATGTTCTTTACCATCATGGCAAAAGCACCGTCCGTGTCATGTGTGTTGGTGATGTCCATTACGATGTTGCTGCCGGTTTTCTGTGAGAGAGCGAATGCCACCATACCCGGAATCAGGAACATGAAAACAGGCAACAGTTTGAAGTAACCGGCTGCGATTGTACCGCGGCGTGCGCGTGCCATAACTTTGCGGTTGTCTTCTCCTTTAGTCTGTCCGAGCACACGCTGTACGATGTGCTGGTCTGTACACCAGTACCAGAAACCGATGATAGATGCTCCGAGGAATACCACATAACCCGGGAACTGCGGATACATCGGGTCAGCTGGGTCAGTGTGGAACATGTGAGTTGTTCCGAAACCGTCGTGTGCGGCGTTACAAACAGCCATCATTTGTGACCATCCTTCTGAGATACTGCCATCGCCAAGCATATTCAAGCCCAGGAACAAAACCAGGAATGAACCGATGATAAGAATAGGGGTCTGGATGGCAGAAAGTGTCATTACCCCTTTCATACCTCCGAACACAGTGAAGATAGCCGTGATAAAGATAAGGCCAATTGCTCCCCACCAGAATGGAAGTCCAAGTAAGTATTCAAAGAAGATACCACCAGTAAATGCAGTAACAGATACTTTTGTCAATACGTAGGCAATCAGTGTAATGATAGATAACCATGAACCAGTACGTTGTGTGTAGCGGAATTTCAGGAAGTCAGGCATGGTGATAATCTTGCCCATTTTGTTGTTTAATAGCTGATAAAACGGAACGAACAGCCAACCAAGAATCAGGATCATCCATCCTTGCATTTCCCAGTGTGCCATACCTACACCGTCTTTTGCACCTGTACCGGCCAATCCTACAAGATGCTCAGAACCGATGTTTGCTGCGAAGATGGCAGCACCGATAATGTACCAAGGTTCCCCTTTTCCGAAAAGGTAGTCCTGACTGTCGGCACCTTTCATTTTTTCCTGATCTTTCTTTATTGCACGGTAAACAGCCCATACAATAGCCATGACTCCAACGGCGAGAACCAACCAGTCGAGCCAAATAAATTCAGTTGAATTCCAATTCATAATAGTATTATTTTAATTATTTGTGTATTGATTTCTCGGTTATCAAAAACTGGTTCTATTTCATTTGTTTTTCAAAGTGTATTAGTAACACTAATTCGAATGCAATATTACGGATAAGTGTAAAATTACACTAATAAAAACCCATGTTTTAGAGCATGTTTCCTTCTTTTTTTTCGTCCTCTTTCGTTTTTAACATTTCAGCGGACGACGAAAGTAAAAAACTTCTGTAGACTTTTGAGTATTTTTACGTGTCCGTTCGTATTAGTATATGTGAAAATAAAAAACTAGAAGATATGAAAAGACTGATTCTTTTGCTGTGCCTGTCTGTAGTTATAGGGGCGGTACATGCACAAACCGGGCGGTTAGACTTGAAGCTTCCGCAAGGACATCCCCGCTATCTGACCACACAGGAGGGGAAGAAAGAAACTCAGGAGTTGATTAGAAAGGCTCCTTGGGCAAAAGTGGCTTCGATAGCGGACAGATAAATGTTCATCTGTCAGTGGGCGTTGAAAAAACTGGCCAATTATGGATTCGACGCGGTCACAGGTATCATTGAATGAGTATGGAAGCGAAGTTAATCATAGTATGTCAACTGCATTTGTATGGAATAGGGCTACATATGATGCTGCTTTCATGACGGAAGGATTGAACCGCATTAAGGATATGCTGTATTCCATATTAAGGATTAGCTGACGCTTATTTTCGTGGTACGTCAGAAAGGAGAAGCTTGGAACCGTCCTTTCATTCAGTTGGATGCAGATGGAGTAAACATTCGTACGGATGTGCCGGCCAATGTATTGCTACGGAGGTAGAATGGAATATGGATGTACATGGTTATGGCTTTTTGCCAGGTAATTGTAGGGTTAACGTATTGACAGTTTTGAAGTAATCTGATAAATACTTTGGAGATAAGCAGGAAACCTCTTGTCGTTTATTATGTTTCCCGAGGCGAAACCGTATGTTTTCAGCAAAGAAACCCTACGTTTTCGCTTCGGGAAACATACGGTTTGCTCGGGGGAAACATAAAATATGCGAGCGAGTATTTCTTTCTATGTACTTACGTTTTGCGTTAAGTAAATACAATGAATAAAGATGGTTTATTCTTATTTTTTCAGCATCTGGAACAGTTTGTCCAGTTTTGGCGACATGATAATCTCCGTGCGGCGGTTCTTGGCGCGTCCTTCTGCTGTTTCATTGTCGGCCACCGGCATGAATTCTCCACGTCCGCTAGGTTGTATCTGCAATGGATTGACCTTGTATTTTTCAATCAGGATACGTACTACAGAAGTTGCTCGGATTACGCTCAGGTCCCAGTTGTCCTTGAATTGTGCGGTATGAATCGGTTTGTTGTCGGTGTGTCCTTCAATGCATACGTCAATTTCAGTCTGTTTGTTCAGCACCTCGGCCAGTTTACCCAAGGCTTCTTCGCCACGCTTGTCCAGTTTGGCACTTCCAGATTGAAACAACAGTTTATCAGACATGGCCACATAGACCTTGCCGTTCTGTTCGCGTACGGTCAGTTCGTCACTGCTGAAGCCAAGCAAGGCATCCTTTACACTGTTGAGCAGATTTTGCACCTGGGCATTTTGCTGGTCTATCATGCTTTGCAGTTCTTGAATGGTTTTTTCGCGTTCATCCAATTCTTTTAGCTTTTCACCGAGCAACGCATTCAGTTTTTCCTGCTCATTCATGTTGCTCGACAGCAGTTGCTGGTAATGTCGGATTGAGGTCCCTTTTCGGCTTGTATCTTGCTGCAATTGGGCAATCTGTCCACGCATCTTGTCCATTTCGTTGTGGCATTCATTTAATTGTCCTTGCAGTTTATCGCCTCTGGAAAGAGCTTCTATTCTTCCGTTCTCTGCAAGAAGGAATTTTTTCTTGGTGACACATGAGGTGCTGCTTATCATCAGTACTCCGGTCAGCACTATTACATTTAATCTTTTCATAGTCTTATATTTTTACAAAAAAATGTGGTTCTATTTTTTGTGTGAAGGACACCCGTTGCATCCGCTACATCCGCATCCACATCCGTTTGAATTTCCTTTTCGGTGGATAAGGGTACGGAAAAGGTGCCTGCCAGCCCAGAGAAGGCAGCAGGCTACAATGATATATACGAGAATGTCTTGAATATCCATAATGGTAAAAATTATTAGATGAATAAACTTCCTATCTGATAGACTCCGAATGACACAATCCATGCCAGTACGGTGGTGTAGGTTGCAGCAAAGATAGCCCATTTCCATCCACCGGATTCCTGCTTGATGGCAGCTAAGGTGGCAATGCACGGGAAGTAAATCAGTACGAACAACATGTAACCGTAGGCTACGAGTGGTGTGATGGGGATGCGTTCGGAAAGATCGACGGAATCCACATCGTCTTCGTTGGTGTAGAGCACTCCCAAGGTGCTTACCACAAGTTCTTTGGCTCCGATTCCCGACAGAATACCGATACCCATCTTCCAGTCGAATCCCAACGGCTCGATGGCTGGTTCAATGGCTTTTCCTAACTGGCCGATATAGGAGTTCTCCTGTTGCTCGGCAGTGGTTTCGTATGCTTCGTGGTTAGGATAGTATCCCAGAAACCAGATGATAATGGAAGCTACCATGATGATTCCACCCATCTTTTTGAGGTATTGCTTTCCTTTCTCCCATGTGTGGCGCAGCACTACTTTGGCGGTTGGCATACGGTAGGGAGGAAGTTCCATCACGAAGGGGCTGTCATCGCCTTTCACCAGGAACTTGGTGAAGATGCGGGCCATGAGTACGGCCAGCAGGATGCCGATGGCATAGATGGACAACAGAATCAGACTGGCTTTGCCGGGGAAGAATGCGCCGATCATGACCAGGTAGATGGGAAGGCGGGCACTGCACGACATGAGCGGGTTCACTAACATGGTGACCAGTCGTGCCTTGCGGCTCTCGATGATACGCGATGACATGATGGCAGGTACGTTACATCCGAATCCCATGATGAGCGGGATGAACGATTTTCCGTGAAGTCCCATTTTATGCATGATTTTATCCATGATAAAGGCTGCACGTGCCATGTAGCCGGAATCTTCCATAAAGGAAATAAAAAAGTAGAGCAGCAGGATATTGGGCAGGAAGACAATCACGCCTCCTACACCACCAATGATTCCGTCAATAATCAGGTCTTTCAGCGGGCCCGGACTCAGGAAGGTTTCTGCTCCCTGTGCAATAAGTCCCACGAACCATTCGATGGCTTGTTGCGGGTATTCTCCCAGTACAAAGGTTCCTTCGAACATGATATACAGGAAGATGAAGAAAATGGGGAATCCCCAGAAACGGTTGGTCACGATGCTGTCTACTACTCGTGTAAACGCTTCCGTGTCATGATTATTTTGGGTGAAGGTTTCCTTTAAGGCTCCTGAGATAAAGCCATATTTGGCATCGGCAATGCATTGTTCGCTGTCGTCATTGCCCAGCTCACGCAGACGTGCCGCTTCGTTGTCTCTGATAGCCAGGATTTCTGCTCCGTTGGGGAGGGGAGCGATGACGCGTGTCTCTATATCCTTGTCATTCTCCAGTAACTTGATGGCCAGAAAACGGGTAGAGTATTTGTGACGGATATTTTCGTTTTTACTGATTTCCCTCTTTACGTTGTCGATGCTCCGTTCAATTTCCGGTCCGTGGTTGATGTGGATGTGGCGGATAAAACCTTTGGCAGTAAAGTTGTCTTCTTCGCCTGCCCCTTCATACTTATGTCCGGGCACATAGGCATCGTGCCATTCGCGGAAGTCGCGGAGAATTTCGTTCTTGATTTCTTCTTTCTGTCCCATGAAGTCGGCTCCCTCATACAGACCGATAATAACGTGGAACAGGTTGTCAATGCCTTCGCCCGTACGACTTACTGTTGGTACCATAGGTACTCCCAACAGTTCGCTCAACTTGTGGTAGTTCAGTTTGTTGCCGCTGTGCTGCAGGGCATCGTACATGTTCAGTGCCACTACCATGCGCACGTTCATATCAATAAGCTGGGTCGTGAGGTAGAGATTACGTTCCAGGTTGCCTGCATCCACCACGTTGATAATCACATCGGGTGTTTCCTCGATGATGTGTTTACGCACATAGAGTTCTTCCGGGCTGTAGGCCGAAAGGGAGTAAGTACCCGGCAAGTCCACTAGACGGAAGTGATAACCTTGAAAATCAAAGAAACCCTCTTTGGCATCTACGGTCACACCACTGTAGTTACCCACGTGTTCGTGTCCACCTGAAGCGACGTTGAAAAGTGAAGTTTTTCCGCAGTTCGGATTTCCTACCAATGCCACATTGATGGTACGTCGTTTTCCCTGAGCAATGTTTTTCATTACCTCATCGCTTACGGGGATACCCTGCGAAATAGGTTCATGGTAAGTATCTGTGGCGGCTGTACGTCGTGCTTCTTCTTCGCTGACGATTTCAATCATGTCGGCTTCCTGTCGGCGGAGGGATACTTCATAACCCATTATTTTGTATTTGATGGGGTCTTTAAGCGGTGCATTGAGTACCACTTCCACTGTTTTTCCCTTAATGAACCCCATTTCAATGATGCGACGGCGGAATCCTCCGTGTCCGAGGACTTTGATGATGACGCCTTTTTCGCCAGTTTTCAATTCAGAGAGTTTCATGTTTTATTCACTGTTTTAATTCGATGCAAAGATAGGACATTGCATCTTTTTCTGCAAACTATTTAGAATGTTTTTAAATTACAGCGTCTGTATGGAGCTTTTTCATTTTTATCTCTAAGTTTGTACTATGTTTATAAAGAAAGTCAGTCAGTTTATAGAAGAGAAGCACTTGTTTGGCTTTGGCGACAAAGTGCTGGTGGCATTGAGCGGTGGGGCCGACTCGGTGGCTCTGTTGCGGGTGCTTCTGCGTTTGGGCTATGCATGCGAGGCGGCTCATTGTAACTTTCATCTCCGGGGAGAAGAGTCGATGCGTGATGAGCGTTTTGTGCGGGCATTAGCTGAAAGGTTAGGAGTGCCTTTGCACGTGATTCATTTTGATACAAACGCTTATGCTGCTTCCCATAATGTGTCGGTCGAGATGGCAGCCCGTGAGTTACGTTATGACTGGTTCGCAAAATTGCGCCAGGAATGCGGAGCGAAGGTGGTGGCGGTGGCGCATCACCGTGATGACAGTGTGGAAACGTTTCTGCTCAACCTGGTGCGGGGAACAGGTATCAACGGTTTGCAGGGTATCCGTCCGGTGAATGGAGATGTGGTGCGCCCGTTGCTGTGTGTGAGTCGTGTGGAGATTTTGGACTATCTTTCTTCGTTGGGACAGGATTATGTAACAGACAGCACCAACCTGCAGGATGAGTTTGTGCGCAACAAGCTTCGTCTGAATGTAATTCCGATGCTGGAAACCATCAATCCGTCAGTGAGTGATACGATTGCGGACACTGCACGCAGGTTGTCGGATGTAGCACAGGTGTATCAGGAGGCTATACAGGCGGCTAAGCAACGGGTGATGCCTGATGGGGAAACTATTGATATTCCTGCTTTGTGCAGGGAGCCGGGCGCACAGAATCTGCTTTTTGAACTGCTATATCCGTTGGGGTTCAATGCAGCACAAGTGAATGATGTGTTCCGTGCATTGCATGGAGAATCGGGAAGGATGTTTTATAGTCGTGAATGGGTTTTATTAATTGACCGTAACCGGTTGATACGTCGTCCGTCGGGAGAGGTGGAACCTCAGCCTGAGTTATGTCTGGAACGGATGGAAGTAAATCCTCCTTTTTCTGTTCCTCATAATAATAAAGAAGCTTATGTGGATGCAGAGAAAGTACAAGGTGAGCTGACTTTACGCAAATGGCAGTCAGGAGATAAGTTTATTCCGTTTGGGATGAAAGGTTTTAAATCTGTTCGTAATTATTTGCGTGACAAAAAGTTCTCTCGTTTTGAAAAAGAACGTCAGTGGGTGGTGTGTGATGGCGACCGTATCGTGTGGCTTGTGAATGAACGGTTGGATAATCGCTTCCGAGTAACGTCAGAGACACGGTTTGTTATAAATCTGAAGCTAAAGCTTGTCTAATTGCATTATCTGCAGTTTTTTGTATTAAAAGATGCAAAAAAAGAGAGGGTAAAGTTATCACATTGAGGGAATTGTATTTACTTTGAATACGTTTAATTTAAATTGTAGTCAGAATTATGAACGAATTAATTGCAAAAATCAAAGAATTGAATGCCGCTTTGGTTGCAGATGCTGAATTGCAGGCAGAAAAAGGTAACAAAGCTGCAGGAACTCGTGCCCGTAAGGCATCCTTGGAGTTAGAAAAAGTTTTGAAAGAATTTAGAAAAGTATCTCTGGAAGAGTCAAAAAAATAAATAGTTTCAAGACGGACTCATGTCTGAGGGAGAGAGGTTATAGCCGGTGCAGTTAAGATGCACGCTATAATCTCTCTTTTGTTTTTTTATCACACGGCGAGGTGCTTATTAAAGGGGAACTTCGTACATTTGTGTGGACTTGTACGAACGTGTTTATGAAGGGATTTCGGAAGATTGGACTAGTATGTATGGTGTGTGCAGTGTGCGGCATGCTGTGGCTTTCGTGCAAACGTCCGGTACATCAGAGGGTGTACGCACAGGTCGATTCATTGAACCGTGTGGCGTATGAGGCACGTTATAAGGATCTTTCTTTATCTTCTAAAGCTGCTACAGAAGCTTGGAGGTTGTCCGAAGGATATGCATCGGGCAGGGCAGAGGCATTGAACAATATGGGTTTCTGTGCATTCATGCGAATGGACTTTGAGCATGCAGCACGTTTATTTCAAAAGGCTTCAGAAACCAGTAATAACGAGATTGAGCGTCTGGTGGCTGATGTGGGGATGATGAAAATCTGTCAGCGCACTTCCATGAACAAGGAGTTCTATGATTATCATAACAGTGCATTACAACGTATCCGGCGTCTCAATGAGGATCGGTTTTCGCTTGAAAAGAGTGGGCTGGAAGGGCGGTTGAATTATGCGCTTTCGGAGTTTTATATCGTATCAGGAATTTATTATTATTATTTGCAGCAGGACAAAGAGTCTATGCAGGCTATCAATGCTGTGCCGGAAGAGGCTTTGAAAAATGATACGGCGCAATGGCTGTACTATGCTTATATGCGTGGATCGGGGGGTATGTACGAGGCGCCTACACGTGAAGAAGTGACTATCGGAGAGTTTGGGTATCTGGTACAGTGTCTGCAAGTAGCTCAGTTCAGGGGATATACCTATTTCGAGGCTAATGCGCTTCAAGCGATGGCCGAACTGCTAGTGTTCCGTAGTAATCGTTTGTTGCTGAGTGAGAAAAGGGCGGGAATGCTTCGCCTGGTCAATCCCGACAACTTGCCGGTGGACAGTCTGCCGCTAGTTTTTGCCAGGGATGCGTTGAGTTTATTCAAACGCTATGGTGACTGGTATCAGATATCGGGTACTTATCGTACCATTGCGACGTTCTATAATTATACGGGACAGCCTGAAAAGGCATTGGTTAATCTGAAGAAGGCCTTGAATTATGTCAATCTGCATCACGAGAAATATTACCATTGCAAGGATTCACTCGACCGTTTGCAGGCATATCTGCCAGGAGACGGCACTTCCATCGAATTGAAATGGATTAATGACGAGGGTATCAATACGGTGCCCGAATGGATAGCCCGGTTACGGGAACAGCTGAGTCGTACGTATTCTGCCATGGGATGCAAGGCAGAATCGGATTATAACCGTAATGTGTATTTGGATATTTTGGACTATACCCGGCAGGATAAGGAATTGGAAAGTCGTTTTCTGGCATTGGAAAAGGAAACCGGACAGTTGAATGTGTTGCTGTGGCTTGTGGTGGCAGGTTTCTTGGTATTAGTCGTATTATTTATCTGGCTGAACCGTTCCTGGAGGGTGAAGAATACGATGTATCTCACGGAACTCAAGCGCATTTTAGGGCTTTGTCAGCAGATTACGGGAGCGGTACCTGTTTCGGCAACCAGCAGGGAAGAGGTGGCCGATGCGGTAGTAAAAGTGATGAAACCAGAACTGGCAGAATTGTTTGGTGTGCGTGATGTGTGCATTACATTCTGCGATGAGGAAGAGGGGGAGGAAGAAAATGTGGAATTACATGAGGGTACTCCGTTAGTGTATGACCTTCAACTACCCGACAGGGAGGTGATTGTGGGAAAACTGTGGATGTGGTTTGTGGTTCCTGTGCGAAAGGAGGAGCAGACACTTATCCGATTGTTATTGCCTTACCTGGCCTGGACGCTGGAACATGGCATGAACTTGGTTTCGTTAGGTGAGGAACAGCAAAGACTGGAAAAAGAACAGTACGTCCATGAACTTCACCTGATGGAGAACAAACGTCAGAATGAAGTGAAAAAGGCGTGTTTGTCGATTGTGACGGGAATCGTACCCTATATTGATCGTATGGTAAACGAGGTACGAAAGCTCCGTACACTTCCGGTTGCAAATACAGAAGCTATACAGCAGGGAAAGTTAGGCTATATCGATGAGCTGGTGACAAAAATAAATGAATACAATGACATTCTGGCTTTATGGATTAAGATGCGGCAGGGTACACTAAGCCTGAACATTGAAAACTTTGAGTTGCAGGAGTTGTTTGCGATGATTGCCAAGGGACGTCGTTCTTTTGAATTGAAAAAACAGACACTGACCGTAGGAGAAACGACGGCTTGTGTAAAAGCCGATAAGGCATTGACGCTCTTCATGATGAATACGTTGGTGGAAAATGCTCGTAAATATACACAGGAGGGTGGAAAAGTGAGTCTCTCCGCAGAAGAAACTCCCGACTATGTGGAGATTGCAGTGGAAGATAACGGACCGGGTCTTTCGGAAAAGGACCGTATGCGTATCTTGGGAGAGAAAGTGTACGATTCGGGGGCCATTGGTATGGATACTGCCACGGATGCGGCAGAGTTGCAACGTCAGAAAGGTCATGGTTTCGGGCTGATGAACTGCAAGGGAATTATTGAGAAGTATCGGAAAACGAACAACTTGTTTGCGGTTTGCCGGTTCGACATACAAAGTACGCCAGGAAAAGGCAGTCGTTTCTCTTTCCGTTTGCCCAAAGGAGCACGGCGAATGGTCGGATTTTTATGGATAGGCTTGTGTCTGCTGTTAGGGGTAGCTTGTTCTTCCCAACCGGAGTCTGTCTCGCATACGGTCAGCAATGAAAAGGTGGCTCCGTATGACAGTTTACTGGCTATTGCCAATGATTATGCCAACTGGGTATATGAGTGCAATGTGAACGGAGAATATTCCACAGCATTGATGTTAGCCGACAGTGTATTGTATTATATGAACGCTCATTATCTTCGTTATTCGGGAAAAAGCGGTCCGTTGCTTCGACTGGAGAGTGAAGGAGAGGGGGCTGAGTTGACTTGGCTGGCCCAGTCGTTCGATACGGATTATTTTATTTTGCTGGATGTGCGTAATGAAGCGGCTGTGGCTTCGTTGGCTGTAAAGGATTTTCGGAAATACCGCTATAACAATGCGGCTTACGCGGCTCTTTACAAACGTTTGAGCAAGGATAATTCTTTGGAGGAATATTGCTTACAGATGCAGCGTTCGGCCAGCAACAAGCGTATTGCCTTGTCTTTGTTCGTGTTGCTGGTTTGCGGATGCCTGGTAGCCTATTATGCGCTTTATCTTCGCCATCGTTTGCATTATCGTTACAACATGGAGCAGGTGTTTGTGGTAAACCGTACCATCTTTTCAGCTGCTTCTTGTACGGAAGGACTCGGTGATGAGGTGCTGGACCGGATTGTACGGAGTATGTTTAACGAGTTGAATGAGATGCTGCTGCTGGAGAATCTGGCATTGGCTGTGTATGACGAGGAAACCACTCACCTGAAAACGGCATGTTTTACCACGGAAGAGAATGAAGAAGAATTGCATGAACGTCTCCAGCGGTGTTACGATTCGGGACAGATGCAGTGGAGCGGTGTCATGAAATGGAGTTTCTTGCCTTTGTGGGTAGAAACAGGAGGCGACAAACATTGCGTGGGAGTATTGGCTTTAAAGCTGGCACGTGCCTATAGTCGGGAAGAAGACCGTTTGTTAGTTGAAATGGTATGTAACTATCTGGCGGTTATTTTGTATAATGCCATTGTACAGGTGAACCGGAAGTTTCATGACATTGAACTGGCTCAGGATGAGGCCCGTCGTTCACTCTTTGAGGAGAATCAATTACATGTGCAGAATATGGTGCTCGACAACTGCCTTTCTACCATCAAGCATGAAACAATCTATTATCCGAGCCGAATCAAGCAAGTGGCCGATAAATTAAACGGTGAGGTTACGGGCGCACAACGGACGGAGTTGTTGGAGAATATGTCGGAACTGGTGGGGTATTACAAGGATATATTTACGCTTCTCAGCTCGTGTGCTTCACGGCAGCTGGAGGAGGTTACTTTCCGTCGTACGGAAGTGGGGGTAGCCGAGCTGGCAGAGGGCGCGGAGAAATATTTGCGTAAGGTGATGCGCAAGCGTAACTTTACGCTGGAATGGCAGATGGATGTACCTTCGCTATGGGTAATGGGCGACCGGGTTTTGTTGCTCTTTCTCCTTGAAAATCTGATTGATGAGGCGGTGCGTTATGAGACTTCCGGAACCTTACGCTTGGAAGTAAAAGCAGAAGACGGCTTTGTACGCATGGATTTCATTGATATGCGACGGACTTATTCGCAGGAAGAACTGAACGCTTTGTTTTATCCCGACAGAGAGCGGATGTGTCCTTCAGGTGACGGACAGCGGTTGACAGGTACAGAATACTTGGTGTGCAAGCAGGTTATTCGTGACCATGACGAGTATGGCGGACGAAGAGGCTGCCGCATCAATGCCAGTCCGTGGCAGGGAGACGGAGGAGGAAAGGGATTCAGTGTGTGGTTTACCTTGCCGCTCAGACAGAAGAAATAACGAAATAGAATGAACATAAAATCAAGACAAAATGGAGAAGTTTAAGGTTGTCATAGTAGAAGATGTCAAACTGGAATTAAAGGGAACGGAAGAAATTTTCCGTCACGAAATACCGAATGCGGAGGTCATCGGTACGGCCATGACCGAGGAAGAGTTCTGGAAGCTGATGGAGACATGTACGCCCGATATGGTATTGCTTGACTTAGGGTTGGGAGGTTCTACCACCATTGGCGTGGAGATTTGTGCCCGTCTTCACCGAGAACGTCCGGAATTGAAGGTGCTTATCTTCACTGGAGAGATTCTAAACGAGAAACTCTGGGTGGATGCGCTTCGGGCTGGAGCAGTAGGCATCATCTTGAAGACCGGCGAACTGTTGACCGCAACTGATGTGCAGGCCGTCATGGATGGAAAGAAGATGGTGTTCAACGAGCCGATACTGGAAAAGATTGTGGCTCGTTTCATGCAGACGGTGGAAGTGGAACAGCGTCGTCAGGAAGCAATTATCGATTACGACATTGACGAGTACGACGAACGTCTGCTTCGTCACCTGGCTCTGGGCTATACCAAGGAAATGATAACCAACCTTAAAGGTATGCCTTTCGGTGTAAAATCGATTGAGAAAAGGCAGAATGAACTTGTAAACCGGTTGTTCCGCTCTGATGAACGGACTGGAGTCAATGCTTGTCGCCTGGTAACCCGTGCGTTTGAGTTGCGTATACTTGATATCGACAATCTGGAACCTGATGAAGAATAAATTCAATCTGCACCCGGCCACTTGCTTCCTGCTGCTGTTTTTGCTGGCTGCTTTGTTGTCATGGACCGGCAGTATTTATGAGTGGGAAGGTGTACGCAGTCTTTTGAGTGACGAAGGACTGCGGTGGCTCTTGCGTACGCTTTTAGATGATTATATTCTTTCTCCCGTATTTCAAGCCGTGGTGTGTCTTTTCTTTGGGGGAGGCCTATTTCTCCATTCCGGATTGGGTGATGCCTGTCACAGGATGGTGTCGGGCACCCGGAAATTCTCCCGAAAGGAGAAACGGGGAATCGGATTGGCAACTGTCACTTTTTTAGTGTACGTCGGATTGTGTGTCTTGCTGGCTTTTGGTCCTTGGAATACGGTGCGCAGTGCCATCGGTACATTGTCAGATTCTCCGTTGGCCGATGGATTTTGGGGAGTGTGTTCATTAGGAGTAGCTTTGCCTTCTATCGTGTATGGCTTTGCTTCCGATTCCTATCTGGATGATTCGGATGTAGTAGAAGGAATGGCTTATCTTTACAAGAACCGGGCTACGTACTTTGTCGTACTTCTTTTCATCACGCTTTTCTTTTCTTCGCTGGAGTTTAGTGGACTGACAGATTATGCCGGACTGTCGGATGAAGTGTGTCGCGGAGCTTATCTGCTTTGCTGTGTACTTTTTCTTTTATAAAAAATAGGGCTGTTTCCCTTGAAACGATTATCTTTGCCCCGTTATTTTCAACAAAAATCGGAATAAACGTATAAGATGAAAAAAATTGTATTATTTGCAGCAGCCGGACTGATGTCTTTGGCTGCTTGTCAGGAAAAAGCAGGCTATATCATTAAAGGTACAGCCGAAGGTGTGGCCGATGGCGATACCGTATTCTTGCAGAAACAGACAGAAGAAGGTTTTGAAGCACTTGATTCTGTAGTCGTAAAAAACGGAACTTTTGAATTTAAGGGAACTCCCGATTCTGTGGCTGTATCTCGTTTTGTAACTTACATGAAGGGAGATGCCCGTATGGCTGCCATGGTGTTTGTAGAGAAAGGAAACATTCAGGTAAATCTGAGCCCGATGGAAAGCCGCATTTCAGGAACACCGAACAACGATACTTATCAGAAGTTCATGGATGAATACCAGAAGATTGGTAAGGAGATGAACGACATGTATCAGAAAATTAAAGGTGATACTTTGTTGACTGAAGTACAGCGTGATTCACTGATGGAAGTACTTGACAAGAAAGAGACAGAAGGTATGGACCGTATTTATCAGCTCGTGTCTGAGAATATTGCTAGTGCCGCAGGGGTACACTTGCTGACCATGTTCGGTTCTTCTTTTGAAGTAGAAAAAGTACAGCCTTTGCTGGAAAAAGTTCCGGCTGCTTTTGCTAATAATGAAGATGTAAAGGCTTTGAAGGAACATGTAGAGACAGTGGCTAAGACAGCAGTAGGAAAGAAATTTATCGATTTTACGCTGAATACGCCGGAAGGCAAACCGGTGAAATTGTCTGACTTCATCGCTGCCAACAACTATACACTGATTGATTTCTGGGCCAGCTGGTGTGGACCTTGCCGTATGGAAATGCCGAATGTAGTAGCTGCTTATGCGAAGTATAAGGCAAAAGGCTTCGGCATTGTAGGTGTATCTTTGGATAACGATGTGGAAAGCTGGAAAAAGGCAATCAAAGATTTGAACATCACTTGGCCGCAGATGTCCGACCTGAAAGGCTGGCAGTGTGAAGGTGCAGCTTTGTATGGTGTACGTGCCATCCCGGCTACTTTGTTGGTTTCAAAAGACGGTACAATCGTAGCTCGTGACTTGCGTGGTGAGGACTTGGAAGCAAAACTTGCAGAACTGATGAAATAATCAGTTTTTTCAAAGTAAGAACTTATTATAAAAGAAACGCGGACCTTTCGACAGAGAGGCCCGCGTTTTTTATGGGTATGTGAAGGAGTTTTTTTATACTTCCATCATTTTCTTGAGTTTTCCTGAGAGCAGGAAAAGGATAACGGCAGCTGCTCCGCTCATGAACACGAAAAGCATAAAGAAGTCGAACAAATTTTCAATAGGATAGCCCATGAAACTTTTACTTACTCCATGTTCCGGATAGTAACCGCTCAGCAGACCGGCAAACTTGTTGGCAGCCGAGGTACTCAGGTACCATACGCCCATCAGCAATGAAGAAAAACGAGCAGGCGACAGTTTGTACACCAATGAAAGTCCGATAGGTGCCAGACAGAGTTCACCCATGGTGTGAATCAGGTAAAGACCGGTAAGCCATACCATGCTGACCTTTACCCCCGGCTCAATGTCTTTCACTCCGAAGGCAATAAACAGATAACCTAACGCTAACAACCCCAATCCGATGGCCTGCTTGCGGGGAGAACTTGGTTCAATGCCTCTTTTACCCAAGAATGACCATACTGCTGCAAAGATAGGAGCCAGTGTCACAATCATAATAGGATTGAATGACTGGAAGTAGGCAGCTGGCATTTCCCATCCTCCGATGTGGCGGTCGGTCTGTTCGTCGGCAAAGAAGGTGAGTGAAGCACCGGCCTGTTCGTAGGCTGCCCAGAAGAAGATAACGAAAAATGCAATGATGTAAATCACACCGATACGCAGTTTCTCGTGTCGGCTCAGTGAGTGGTCAGTAATGATAATCACCGGCATGACGATGGTAGTGGCGTAAATCAGTGAACCAATCCAATCGGCGTCGGCAAACAGGTGCGCGCTGTCTGCATTCCAATTGATGGAGAAAAGCAAGGTAAGCAGAAGGGTGCTTCCGATCATCAGAAGGGTGCGCGAAGTGGATTTCTGTGAAGAAGTTTCTGATTGCTGTGTGGTTGATGCGCTTCTTTGTGGGGCAACACCTACTGGATTGCCATCGGGGTCGCATATGTATTTGTTCTTGAAAATCTGAAATACGGTTGCTCCCAGTATCATGCCGATGCAGGCAGCTAAGAATCCCCATTTGAAGTCCTCCGGATGTCCGGTATTTCCTACGAGTCCGCATACCAGCGGGGCGAGGGTAGAGCCTACGTTTACACCCATATAGAAGATGGTGAAGGCTGAGTCCTTCCGGTTGTCATCGGGTGTATAGAGCCGTCCCACCATGGTCGAGATATTGGGTTTGAAAAAACCGTTTCCTAAAATCAGCAGTCCCAGTCCGCAAAACATCAGGTATTTGGCCAATGCCACTTCCTGAAAATAGCAGGCACTGAGGAACAGCAGGAACTGACCGAGTGCCATGGTCAGTGCGCCTACCACGATAGACCGTCGGTTACCCCAGTAGCGGTCGGCAATGTATCCGCCGATGAGCGGAGTAAGATACACCAGCCCCGTGTAACTGCCATACACTTGTGAAGCCATTTCCTTGTCGAAAAGCAACGCCTGTACCATGTAAAGCATGAACAGTGCGCGCATGCCGTAGTAACTGAACCGTTCCCACATCTCAGTTACGAAGAGTAAATAAAGTCCTTTTGGATGCCCTTTTGTTTGATTCATTCTGTTTTTATTGATAAAATGTTAGTAAATTGATTGTTTTTGCAAAAATAGAAAATCATTCTTATCCCTGCAAATGAAAAAGCCATCCCAAAGAGTGAGATGGCTTTCAAGTATAATGTAAGTTTATGAATTTGTCAATGGATAGTCACTTGGTCCAGTTGCTGGTAAGTGGCTGTGATGCGTTCCATGAATTCTGTAGTAGGAGCTACTGCCATAAGTTGCAGCACCAGGTCGTTTACATCAGCTTTGCTGTCAAGCTTGAGTGCGTGTGTCAGGTCATCAAGAGACTCTTCATAACGTTCTGTTTCAAAGTAGAGTTGCGCGCGCGATTTGTAGTTTTCTACATCTTCCGGATTCAGACGAATCGCTTCATTCAAGTCTGCTTCGGCACGTTCCCACATTTTCAGGTTAGTAAGCAGCACTCCTCTGGAATAGTGTGCAAACGAACGGTATTCTGTATCGGCTTCCGGAATAAGTTCCAGACTGGAGTTCAATGCCTGCAATGCCAGCTTGGTATCATTGCAGAAATTGCAGATTAGTGCCATGTAGCAATGTGCATATCCGTTGTCTGGATGTTCATTGATTTCTGCATTTAAATAGGTATAGGCAGCCTCAGGATTTCCTTCATTGAGGGCTTCTACTCCCTTTACGTAGTTTTCACTTTCAGGGCGTTGAATATTTTCTCCATACATTTGTATGGTAGAAATAAAACAGCAAATCAGAATTGCTGAGAGTGTTTTCATGGTGGCTTTCATAGAGTCTAGTTTTTATTAACGGGCGCAAATCTATAAACTTTTTATTATACTGCAAAGATTTTGCAGAAAATATTACAATTAGATGAAGGTAATCCGTAAAAACTTCCCTATATTTGCAGTGAAGAAAAATCAGAATATTTTAAAAGGTATTTCGAATAAGTATAGATTCTAATTAAATAATATAGTAAACCTAATTTATTTGGTAACCATGAAATCACTTAATGAAATTATTGCACAATTCCCGGAGGTTGGAGAGGTGAAAGAAATAATTCCTTTGACAGCCGGTTTGATTAATCAGACTTATAAAGTTCAGACTGCAGATCCGCAGGCTTGCGACTATATATTGCAGTGTGTCAATCATCAGGTATTTAAGGATGTAGCACTTCTTCAGCATAATATTGAGTGTGTGACCCGTCATATTCGTGAGAAACTGGAAAAGGCTCATGAAACGGATATAGATCGCAAGGTACTTCGTTTTGTACCGACTGCCGAAGGAAAGACATATTATTTTGATGGAGAACGTTACTGGCGTGTATGCGTGTTCATTCCTGAGTCGCAGACACTGGAAGCAGTAACTCCTGAATCTTCTTACCTGGTAGGTGTGAAGTTTGGTGAGTTTGAAGCCATGCTGGTCGACCTTCCCGAGAAACTGGGTGAAACCATCCCTGATTTTCATAACATGGAATTCCGCATGCAGCAGTTGCGTGAAGCTGTGGCACAGAATGCGGCAGGACGCATGGAGAAAGTGCAGTCGCTTGTAGATGAAATTGAAAAAGATGCGGAAGAAATGTGTACGGCTGAACGTTTGTATCGGGAAGGGAAACTTCCGAAACGTATCTGCCATTGTGATACGAAGGTATCTAACATGTTGTTTGATAAAGACGGAAAGGTGCTGTGTGTAATCGATTTGGATACAACCATGCCAAGTTTCGTATTCTCTGATTTTGGTGATTTCCTTCGTTCCGCCGGAAATACGGCTCCTGAAGATGAACCTGATTTGAACAAGATTCATTTCAACATGGATATTTTCCGTGCCTTTGCCAAAGGATACATTGAATCGGCTAAGAGCTTCCTTACTCCGCTGGAAATAGAGATGTTGCCATACGCTGTGATGTTATTCCCATACATGCAGGCCGTGCGCTTCCTGGCTGACTATATTAACGGGGATACATATTATCAGATAAAATACGCTGAACACAACTATGTGCGTACGCTGGCACAGTATAAGCTGTATCAGGAAGCACGTCGTGCAGTTCCTGAAATGAAGGAGTATATTTCTTCGCTGCTGTAAATCAGTGATTTGAAATTCTATAAAAGCGCCTTGATATTCTCTTTCTCAGAATGTCAAGGCGTTTCTTTTCAAACGCCTTTGCGTTTGAAGTAAAATGTACTTGCGTTTAAAAGAAAACGTCCTTGCGTTCGTAACGAAACGCAAGGACGTTTTTTTGATCCATTTCAGTCAATATTTCCTATGGTAAATTTCTCAGGGTGTTTCCCTTTGAAATCTTTGAAATATAACTTGATTTCCTTCATGTCTTTTTCAATGTCACCCGTGGGCAAGAGGTATTTTCCTGCTGTAATGCACTTCTTTTCATAATCTATTCCAATCAGTACAATTGGAATTTTTGCTCCCAGGGCAATGTAATAGAATCCCTTTTTCCAGTCGGGATTGGCCGAACGTGTTCCTTCCGGTGTAATGGCCAGATGGAATGTGTCACTTTTTTCAATGCGTTGCACCAGTTGGTCTACCATAGAAGTACGCTTGTCACGATGTACGGGGATACCTCCCATTTTCCGGAATATGATTCCCAATGGGAAGAAGAACCATTCCTTTTTCATCAGAAAACCCGATTCACGCCCTATGGCCGTGATAAACAATTTTCCGATGAACAAGTCCCAGTTGGTGGTATGCGGAGCTGCACAGATGATGCACTTCTTAAAATCGGGTACATTTACTTCTGCTTTCCAGCCCAGCAGTTTGTGGTAGATAAACCGGCAGATAGCTTGTTTCATGTGCTGTTATTTCGACAGTTCTTCCAGTTTCTTGAATACGTTGTCTACTTCAGCATTGAAGTCAGCTCTCAGTTTTTTGTAGAACAGTTTCACACTGCCCGGTTCTGTGTGGCTGATGCGGCTGATGATATCATTACGCAGGTTAATAATCTGCAGGAATACCTCGCTGTAAGCTTCCCGTTTTTCTGCATTTGCGTTTGCCGATTCTACCAGGCAGAGTCCTGCTGCCAGTTCTGTAATATAATTGACTGTTTTTTTCAATGATCTTCTACTAGCCATAATTCTAAAGTTTTTAGTTAATAAAAAATGATTATGGTGTAAAGATACGATTTCTTTTGGAATATCCATGAAACAGTACCCGATTCTTGTGGATAAAAAACATTCCGTACTATTCCGGCGACCTGTGTTGAGTGAAGAAACAGTTGCCGGAATGTACGGAATGAAATTAGTAAAAGAGAGATTGTATGAATGTGATTCTGTATTTATTTTTTCAAAAGTAAACGTCTATCCATTTTTATCCAAATCCGAATGTGGATTGCTGTGCTTAAGTAGTTGTTAGATAAAACTATTCATACTAAAATGGGGATTATGCGGGCGAAAAAATATGATATTTTTAGTTGAAAAATTGCTACCTTTGTAACAGTGGAGTAAAAACGTTATGAGACGAATACTAATTTATACAGGTGCAGGCTTGCTGCTGTTATTACTGTTACTGGCTGGTGGGTTATGGATTTTTCGTAATCATATTTTAAACCGGATGGCAGAAAGGCGGATAGCCAAACTGGAGCAGCGCTACGGATTGGAAGTGAATTATGATGATTTACGCTTTGAAGGGACCGGACGTCTTTTCTTGAACGGGCTGTCAGTTGTTCCCGAGAAAAGGGATACATTACTGACGCTCCGGTCGGCCACGTTTAACTTGGGATTCTGGCAATTGCTGAAGGGAAATGTGGAGGTGATGGACGTGGCGTTGGACGGATTGACCGTGGATTTTGTCAAAGAGAACCAGCAGGCCAATTATGATTTCTTGTTCCGAAGTAGATCGGAGGGAGAAAAAGAAACGGAACGGGCCTCCGAAAAGGTGGGGTATGACAAGCGTGTGCAGACTTTGTTGAATGGAGTGTTCCGTTTATTGCCTTCTGAAGGACGTCTCACTCGCCTGCATGTACGCGAACGGAAGGACAGCGATTCCGTCAGTTTGTATGTGCCGGAGTTCAATATTGAGAATCACCAGTTCCGCAGCCAACTTACTTTTGTAGAAGAAGGACACACTCAGCATTGGGAAACGGAAGGAGAAATCAATGCCGGTGAACGCCGTGTGTCGGTCAGCATTCAGGCACCTGAACTGACTGTGCCTTACATTCGTCGCCGTTTGGGAGCAGAAGTGGCCTTCGACAGGTTGTGGTTAAGTTTCACGCAGCAGAAAGAAGACGAAAAAGTAATCTTACTTGGTCAGACAGAAGTAGACGGATTGAAAGTATTCCATCGTCGCTTGTCGCCGGAACGTATTAATTTGGATCGTGGTAAACTCGATTTTCAATTGAATGTGGAGTCGCATGCCCTGGAACTAGACAGTTGCAGTACGATACGTTTCAATGACCTACAGTTTCATCCTTACCTGCGGGTAGAATCGCCCAGCCACCTCATGGCTTCCATACATCAACCTCTGTTTCCGGCTAAGGAGCTTTTCAACTCCCTTCCGCATGGACTTTTTGAGAACTTGGAAGGAATTCGGGTGGAAGGAGAGCTGGCATACGATTTCGAACTGGATGCCGATTTGGCCTGTCCTGACAGCCTGAAGTTTTATTCCGACCTGCGTCCGCAGCATTTCCGGATACTGGGTTACGGGACAACCGATCTCAGCAAGATGTCAGAAGAGTTTGAGTATACGGCCTATGAGGATGAAATGCCCGTATGCACTTTTCCGGTGGGGCCGTCGTGGAATCATTTCCTTCCTCTCGATAGTGTGCCGCAGCTGATGCGCATGGCCGTATTGCAGAGTGAGGACGGAGGATTCTTCTATCATCAGGGATTCCTTCCCAACGCCATTCGTGAAGCTATGGTTTATGATTTGAAAGCACGTCGCTTTGCACGCGGAGGAAGTACAATTTCCATGCAGCTGGTCAAGAACGTGTTTCTGAATCGTCGGAAAAATATCGCACGGAAACTGGAAGAAGCGTTGATTGTCTGGCTGATAGAACAGAACCGGCTTACCTCGAAGGAACGTATGTTTGAGGTGTATCTCAATATCGCTGAATGGGGACCGGGAGTGTATGGGCTGTTAGAGGCATCAGAGTTTTATTTTGGCAAGCGTCCGTCGCAACTGACGCTGGAAGAATGCATTTATTTGGCTTCTATTATCCCAAAGCCGAAGCATTATCGCAGTTCGTTCGAAGCTAATGGACGGTTGAAAGAAAATCAGGAAGGACACTTCCGGCTGGTAGCCCGCAGGATGGCGGCCAAGGGAGTGATTTCGGAAACGGCTGCAGAAGGAATCGACTTGTCGCGCGTGGTGTTGACCGGAGAAGCCGGAAAATGTTTCGCTGATAGTCTCAGCCTCTCCATGCCACAGCCTGTCCCCTGAGTTATTCTCCGAGGATGGTAGCCACGATGCGCCGTCCTCCTCCGTGGTCGCGGAATTCACAGAGGTAGATTCCCTGCCATGTGCCTAAGTTCAGTCGTCCGTCGGTGATGGGGATAGACAGGCTGGCGCCCACCAGTGAGGATTTGGCATGGGCGGGCATGTCGTCCCAGCCTTCCAAAGTATGGTCGTACCAGGATTCGCGTTCGCGCACCAGGTTGTTGAATATCTTTTCCATGTCGCTGCGTACGTCAGGGTCGCAGTTTTCGTTGACTGACAGTCCGGCGCTGGTATGCTGGATAAAAAGATTGAGCAGTCCGGTCTTGGGTAAGGCAGGCAGGTGACTGAGCACTTCGTCGGTCACGAGGTGAAAGCCGCGCGCGCGTGCCCGGAGTGTGAAAGTAGTTTGTTGTATCATAATAATAAACGGTATGAAAGATTACAGATTTTATCCGTTCAAAGATAACACAAATCTTTCAGAAGGAGGGGGTATAGCGTGAAAAACCTCCTTTTACCATTCATTCAGCCATTCGTCCAGTGTTTTCCCATCTGTGAATAGATCGGGTTCTAGTGCTTGGATGCGTTTCTTCATCCGCGATTTCTGCTGGTAGACTGAAGTAGGAGAGATGGCCGAAAGTACGGCAATCTGCGATACCGTAAAATGAAGTTTGATAAGGATACAATATTGGATGTCCATTTCCGTCAGATTCGGGAAACGGGTGGTGAGACGTGAAGTGAAGTTATTGTACACGTCGTCTACTAATGCAGCCAGACAACTTTTGTCTGCTTCTTTAATGAAGCGCGGGCTGTGGCGCAATTCGTTGATGAGCGGCTGTTCAGAGATGAGTCGTTCGGCCAGTCTGTGTTCCCTTTCCCTCAATTGTTCCATTTCATTGGTCAGCGTCTGAATGTGCTGGATATGGCTTTTGTGATTCACTTTTGGCTGGGTCGCATTTCGTTTTTCGTATGTCTTTTTCAAACGATTCATCTTTTCTCTGGAGTTTATTTTTTCACGCTATAATTATACTTTTGGCAAAGTTAGCGCATTCTTATTTACTTTAAAATAAATCCATATATACAGCCTTTGTTTTGTAAATTGCTGAAAAAGTGTATTTTATGTTGTTTTCTTTTTGTATGTATATATACAGAGGGCCTTTTTTAGAATCTGTGAAGCCATAAATCCAGCGTTTCTCCTTCGGTAAAGCTGTCCGTTTTTTGTTGCAGGATGCGTTTCTTCATCCTTGATTTTTGCTGCGATACGGAGGTGGGGGATACCGCCATGAATGCAGCTATTTGCGACACACTGAAGCCTAATTTGATGAGGCTGCAAAGTTGCTGGTCCAGCTCGGTCAGGTTGGGGAAAGCTTCCGTAAGCCGTTTGGTGAAATGCGGATAGATTTTGTTGACCAAGGTGGCAATCCGGGCAAAATCCTCGGGTTGCAGAAAGCGTGGTTTGGTCCGTAGTTCAGCCACTAACGGATGGGTGGAAATCAGTTGTCCGGTCAGTGTCTCTTCTCTTTCTTTGAGTCGCAGCATTTCGGTGGTGAGTTCCTGAAGGTGCGGTGTTTTAAGCGGAGCACTCTTCAATTGTTTCCAGTGCGCTTCAATTTGGTGTTGCAAATTTTGGTTGGCAATACTCAATTGCCGGTTCTGTTCTTCCAGTTGCCGGATGAGCGACAATTGTGCTTCCTGTTCACTGGCTTTCTGGGTAGAGAGTTGCATTTGCAGTTCCTGGATACTTTCATTGTTTTGTGCCATCAATACTTCGTTGTCCTTTAACTGCTTACTGTATTTTTGCAGTTCGCTGGAAAGGCGGTGAATGGTGCGTTCCTTCTTCTTCAGGTTCTGCTGGTAGAGGACGATAAGTGCCAGAATCACTCCTAACAGCAAGGATACAACTACTGCAATGCGGAGTTCCATTTGCTGGCGGCTGATGATGAGCTCATAGTTTCGCTGTTGCAGCTGGGCTCTGGTTTCTTGCTGCCGCAATGCCGTGTTGTGCTTGTCTTTGAGGTCTTCTGTGATGGAGTCGCAATACCGTCTGAATACCTGTCCGCTATATGGAAGGCCCATTCTTTCATTTAATGCGGACTGCATCTGATAATATAAGGATTTGAATGACAACATGATTTGATCTTTCTTCAGTTTCTGCTCTTTGTCCATGCTTTGGGCGGCTTTATCCAAATAATAGAACGCCGAATCATTCTTTCCTAAGTTTATATAAATCTCTGCAAGGCTTAACTGGACGGCATACGGCAGGAAATCGGGATTGAGACGGATAAGCCTTTGGAACTGGGCGATGGCTTCCCTGTATCTGTGTGCTCCTACCAGCATGCAGCCATGGTTTCGCAGAATATGATGGGCGAACAAGGTATCACCGGCCTCTAATGCCAGTTGAAACCCTTTCTCCGGACAATCAATGTTCGATGTATCTCCTCCTAACTGCGATACGAGGGCCAGTGAATACACCATCTGGTAATGCTCTTTCACCGGTAGTTTGTGGGCAATGCGAAGCATGTCTTCAATCATCGCTTTACACTCTAAGAAACGGCTTTGCTTGTATAGCACTTCCAGTTTCTTGCGCTGCAGCACTAACATGTTGGTGGTGTCTTTTCGGGAGATGGCTAGGGCAATGCCTTTGTCGAACACTGTGATGGCCTTATCGTTTGCTTCCTTCCACCTCAGGTACATGCCTTCGAGCAGGTAAGTATCCAGCAGTCGTGCGGTATCTGTTGGCTGTTGGCGGTAGTAGGCAATAGCCTGATAGAGTAGGGAATCTTCTAACAAAGACATTTCCAGCTGGTAGTGGGCCATTGCCTTATTCCATACCAGTTTCATCCGTTCTGCTTCCGGAAGAGACGTTTCATCCTTGATATTAAATAGAAGTTGCAAGGCAGAATCTGGTTGGTGACGATGCAGCAAAGAGTCCGTTTGTTGTAGCAGAGCACTTGCGTGCGGTTGCCTTGTGCAAGTAGCAAACAGCAGCAAGATGCCTGCTATATAGAGAATGGGTTTTATTTTGTGTTTCATGTGGCTGTTGATAAGGTGATATCACTTTTTCGTCCTACAAATATAGTGATTTATTGTTACAAACGGTTCTTTTGGCTTTCACCGGCTCCGGTACCCTTGTACTTGCTCTTGGTTGCATTGAACTTGTAGCGCATGGTCAGTGAGATTCTTCTGAAATTGGTGATATAATCTGTCATGGTTTTGATGCCGCTATAAATAGTGCAATCCACATCATCTTTTTCCAACAGATTGGTGACTTGAAGTTGGAAACTCAATCTTTCTTTGAAGAAACTCTTATAGAGCCCTATTGACACATCTAGAGAGTTGATACCCATGTACATGTTCTGTGAATGTCCTTTGGTGTAATAAGTGCCGTCTATATCAAACAGGAATCCTGCCGGAAGAGTGAAACTGTTACGCCACACAATGATTGTCCTTGGTTTATTCAGTGTGAGTTTGCCGTCCGGTCCTTGTGCATGAAACCACTGCTTAAAGACTTGTGCGGTGAGTTGCGGACTCCACCAGCCGATGGTAGGTGATAAGGTGATAGCTGATATGATATTGTTGTAGGGCTCCGTATTGACAGTTTTTAGCAAGGATATGGTAGGGTCAGCTTCCGAATAAGGTTCGCAAACCTGAATAATATCGTCTTTCGTACGGTTATAGGTAAAGCTGAAATTCACCCATTTATAGGATGCGGAAAATATAAGGTCCTGATTGATGATAGGTTTGAGAAATGGATTTCCCGTCTGGTAAGTATATCTGTTGCCGTAATATATGTTTCCTCTTAGCATATCGTATGAAGGACGCGTGATACCACCGCTATAGCTCAGCTGAATTTGTGTTTTTCCTATGGGAAAGTTTATGTTGACAGAAGGAAATACATTGTTGAACGTGCGGCTTTGTTCGTCGATGTGTTTTCCTTGCTCATAGTAGTCGAACTTCACGTTCTCGTATCTTACTCCGGCCTGCACATCTACCTTGCCGAACGAGTGTGAGTAGTCCATGAAAGCCGCAGTGGAACCTTCTTTTATTTTACTGTCATCATTGTCGAGGATGCCCTCTTGGTTGTGATAGAGGTTTGTTCTGCTGGTATGCGAATACTCACCGCCGAATGACAGATTCCCCTTCCATAAAGGATACGACACGATCAGTTTTGTGGCATACAATGTTCCGTTATTTTTATTGAAGGTATTGACATCGTTCTCCGTTTCTCCATTGGTGATTTCCCTTGTATGCTGGCTTTCTTCTTTTACGTTCCACAAACCGTCGGCATTGAAATCAATGTTCCAATCGCCTATCTGTCCGTTGTAGTAATAGTTCAGGCTGTGTCTTGTAGAAGGGTCTTCACCAATCATTGTACTTGCATTGTTTTCGTACAGTTCTTGGTCAGCGTAGATATTGGCTGTGTAACGCCAGTCGCCTGTAGAGTTGAAGTATTTGTCCATGTCGTAGCGTACACCCATGGAGTGTTTCTCATTGAACTGGTAGTTTAGTGAAAGAACACCTTGGACATCACTATTGGAGTTCTTTCCGTAAGAAGCATCCATTTTCTGTTCCCACAGTTTGTCGAGATAAGTCTTCATGCCAATCTGCTGGTTATTCCCGTTGCGGAATCTGCCTCCGAACAATGTTCCCGACAGGTCGAAACCTCCTTTCCGGTAATTGAAATTAAACTGGTCGAAAGTAGTCCACCCGTACGTTCTTCGGTGGCGGGTTACGAAACGGTTATTAAATCCGAATCCTTCACCTGCTGCTTTCTTTGTAATGATGCGAATGACGGCTTTCACGGACGCATCGTATCTTGCTCCGGGATTCTTCACAACCTCCACGCGCTTGATTTGTTCGGATGATAACTGGTCAATTTCAGAATTGTCGCGTACCTTGCGTCCGTTGATGTAAATCTCGGCAGTGCCCGAGCCAAATACGTTTACTTCTTCATCTTCCGCAGAAACGCCTGGAATCTTGTTCAGTAAATCTTCACCTGTTCCAGCCTTTTCAAGCACGCTACCCGTAACGGTGGTAATCATGGCATCGCCTTTGAGCTGCATCTTGGGCAAATCAGCCTTAACCACTACTTCCCCCAACTGTTGCGTGTCTGATGTCAGCTGTATTACCCCTAAGTTGGCAGGTTGGACGGGTTTGTATACAGTGTTATATCCGATGGAAGAAATACGTACAAGCTGATTCGGTGTGGTAGTATTCAGGCTGAATGTTCCGTCTTCAGCCGTGACGGTTCCCGTGACGAAGGTCGAGTCGGGGAGTGTCAGAAGGACCACGTTGGCGTAGGGGAGAGGTTGTTTGTTTTCATCAATTAATTTTCCACTGACGGTCTGTGCGGCTATTTCACCGGCAGATGTAAGGCTGCATAATAGCAGGAGCGCTTTTCCAATTTTGTGCATACGATAATTTGTTTTTCTTATTATTTGCAAAGTGTGTTTGTCTACTTTTTTGATAGTAGTTTCTGTATTGCAAATATAGAAAGAAGAATTGCATGTATGCGAAAAACGGTCTCTACAGGTCTATTCCTGATAAAATCCATATGCAGCTGATTTATTGCTTTTTAAAAATAGAATTGGAATAGTGTATCTCTACAATTTGTATTTTTAATGTTTTAAGAGTTGATAAGTTCTTGATGAAAGACTTTTTCGATAGTCTGTTTTTCTATACATGTAGTTTTCCAGGATAACAAATAAAGGACAACCTCTTGCGAGGCTGTCCTTTAAAATGTAATTAGAGTGTGATTTTTATAATGATTGTACAAGTTTACATGGTTATACCGGTTTCACGGTCTACATTATTCGTGGTCTTTCCCTCTGCATTCTCATCAATCAGTTTTTCGCTTGCTGAGGAGCCTGCCAGAAGTATCGGTCGTCGTTGACGGAATAGTTCCTCGGATTCCGTTCCTCGCTGTCGCAGCCAGTAGGTTGCAGGAAGATGTAGTTGATGAGGTTCTCCCGGTCGCTTTCTGTGTTGAACCCATAACGTGTCCAGCTTTCCAGGTAGAACAGATTTTTGGCCATGTATTCGTACAGATAGTCTTCCGTCGTGGTCTTCTTTTCATTATTCCAGTTGGCTTCTTCGTTCACCCGGACTGGCTGGCCGTTTCTGAGGCGTGCACGCACTTCCTGTACGCTCAGCAGATTGCCCAGCTCGTCCGTCACCCAAGCATTGTTTGTGGGGTCTATCCAGAGCCATTTGCCGAGAGTGGACGAATAGACGGCGTTGATGACATGGCAGTCGTTGATATACGTCTTGGGCATACAGGTAATGACGCGCGACGGAATGCCCATCGACAGGTAGCACTCGTTCAGTACCGTAGCCAACCCGCGGCAGTTCAAGCCCCGGCTGCCGTCCTTGCAGGCTTCAGCAAAATTGATAGAGTTATTTCCATCCTTCGGATTGCCGTTCTGCCCGTCGTGACGTATCTTGTCGTGGATATAAGTCAGGATACGTTTTATAGTAGCCAATTCGTCGCCCGCCACGGCTACGCTATCTAGTCGGAAATAGTCACGGACACGCTTCAGGTCGGGTTCATCAGCCTGCGCATAGACAATTTGGGGTAGGCTGTCGACCGACTGCGTGCGGGTGTATTCCGGCGCATTCTGCAGGATATAAAGGTAATCGGTTGTTTCTTTCAGACGCTTCAGGACGGGTTGTAGTTCAGCTGCATCCAGAATGCCTTTCAAATCTTCGTCGTTAGTTATCTTTTTGTAGCTCATTTCCATCTTTCTGCTATCCAACGCTTTGAGTAAGCTGTTGACAGCTTCTTGTTTTTTCCCTTGTATTGCCTGGACGCTGGCCATGTTATAGTAGCTGGAATATTTGAAGTAAGCATAGCCTTCGGCCAGTTGCGTCGCGTGTGCGTCGTATAAGTTGATAATCTTCTGGCAGAGGGCTTCGGCAGCCGGATAGTCCTTTCCGGTATATGCGTCAAAGAGCAGTGTGTTCAGCGAGTCGGTGGAGGCCAGAAACTTCCGTTCGGCATCGGTTTGTGCCGACAGGCTTGTAAAGCAGACTAAATGCAAAAGTAAAATCAGTAGGTATCCTTTCAGTCTTTTCATGGTGTATTCTGTTTAAAAATTGGTTTTCAATAGGGCGTTCAGGTTATAAAACATTATATTCTTCAGTCGTACCTTTTATGACATTCATTCTTGGAACTGATATAAAACTTACATACGGTTCTTCTGGCTGTCGCCTGCTCCTGTTCCCTTGTACTTGCTCTTGGCAGCATTGAACTTATAGCGTAAAGTGATGCCAATATTTCTGCGGGCTTCCATCTTTCCTGTCATCAGACGGTTACCACTGTAAACGGTTGATTTTGCCTGATATGAGTTGAAAAGATCATAGGCTTTCAGCTGAACCGAAAGACGGTCTTTAAGGAAACTCTTGTAAAGACTGATGTTGGCAAACCAGCACCATTCTTCGACCTTTGTATTTTCGTTGTCACCCGGAGTGTCAAAACCTAAATCTACATCGAGACTGATACCAAGTGGCAGCTTGAAATTATTGTTCCAGGCAAAGTTCAATATCGGATTGTTGAAATTTTCTGTTCCATTGGATGTTTCCACTTTATACCATTGCTGGAGCAGAAGGAAATTAAACTGGGGAGACCATAATCCGATGGTGGGAGACAATGTAAGAGTGGTATATAACTTGTCACTGTTATACATGTTGTAGAAGGAATATAACGAAACGGTCGGATCATCTTCCGAATATGCCCTGCTTAACTGTGTAATGGCATCTTTGCCGTGTATGTATCGTGAATTGAGGTATATCCACTTGTACGACACATTCAGCGTAAGACGGTTTATCACTGACGGTCTCAGCAGCGGGTTACCTCCTTCATAGGTATATCGGTTTCCATACATGATGTCACTTCTCAGCATCCAGTATGAAGGACGGTAGATACTGCCGGTGTAGGTCAATTGTGTCTGTACTTTACCAATCGGAAGATTCAAGGATACGGATGGGAATACGTTGTCGTATGTCCTGCTCTGCTCGTCCATATACCTGCCATCCTCGTAATAGTCGGAAGACAGATGCTCATAGCGCACTCCTAACTGTGCCTGTAGCTTGCCGAAGCTGCGGGCATATTCCAGAAATGCCGAAGTGGAGTTTTCTTTGATGCTGCTGTTATTGTTATCCAGGATTCCTTCCACATTCATGTACGAATTATCCCGGTTCGTATAGGTGTATTCCCCGCCAAAAGAGAGGTTTCCTCCCCATAATGGATGTCCGAATACCAGTTTGGTTGCATAAAGGGTATTGTCTGTCAGATTCTTGGTGGTGACAGTCTGTTTCTCTAAGGAACCTCCCGCTGGAGTAAACTGCTCCTGCATCTCCTGTGGATTCTTCGTATCCGACCAGAAGCCGTCCGCATTGAAGTCGATAGTCCAGTCTCCTACACGTCCGTTATAATAAGCATTGAGAGTATGTCTGGTTTCCTGTGTATTTCTCCAGCCCGTAGTGTGGCTTTCCTCATAAAGAGCATCATCCTGATACACCAGGGTATTCATCGGATCTACCGTTTCATGACGTTCAGGTGTCCGGTCATAATCATAGCGTGCACCCAGAGAGTGATTCTCGTTAAACTGATAGTTTAGCGACAGCATGGCCGAAACATCTTTCATGTCATATTGTGTGCAGAGATATGAATCCTGTATCCATGTCTTATCCAACAGCGTTTTCTGTGTGATGGTCTTGCGGTCTTCTGTGTATCCTTTCTTGCCATACAGCATACCCGAAAGGTCAAATCCTCCTTTTCGGTAATTGAAGTTGTATTGGTCCAGTACATTCCATCCGTAGCCGTAGCCTGTATAAAAACGGTTATTGAAACCGAATCCTTCACCTTGCGGCTTTTTGGTCTGAATACGGATAACCGCATTGACCGTCGCATCATAGCGCGAGCCGGGATTGTTCACTACTTCCACGCTCTTGATGTTGTCGGAAGCAAGCTGGTCGAGTTCGGATTTATCCCTTACTTTACGGCCGTTAATGTAAATTTCAGGAGTTCCGGCACCAAATACTTTAATATCCTCCTCATTAGCCGATACGCCGGGTATCTTGTTTAACAGGTCATTTCCTGTCCCTGCGTTTTCAAGGATACTGCCTGCCACAGTAGTCACCATGGCATCCCCTTTTACACGTGTCTTCGGCAAATCGGCTTTTATTACTACTTCCCCTAACTGTTGTGTGTCTGATGTCAGCTGTATTACCCCTAAGTTGGCAGTCTGGACGGGTTTGTATATAGTGTTATATCCGATGGAAGAAATACGTACAAGCTGATTCGGTGTGGTAGTATTCAGGCTGAATGTTCCGTCTTCAGCCGTGACGGTTCCCGTGACGAAGGTCGAGTCGGGGAGTGTCAGAAGGACCACGTTGGCGTAGGGGAGAGGTTGTTTGTTTTCATCAATTAATTTTCCACTGACGGTCTGTGCGGCTATTTCACCGGCAGATGTAAGGCTGCATAATAGCAGGAGCGCTTTTCCAATTTTGTGCATACGATAACTTGTTTTCTTTATTATTTTGCAAAGTTTGTTTGTCTACTATTTTGTGGAGTAGTTTCTGGATTGCAAATATAGAAAGAAAAAATTCATGTCTGCGACAAATGGTCTCTACAGACTTATTTCCGATAATATATGTATATATATGATAACCAGTTGATTAAGAATAATAGTTGGGGTGCCGTATCTATACAAATATATTTTTTGCTTGTTCGCAGACAATTTATATGCACTTTCAATCATCGTTGTTATGAAGTGTATGTCGTTTCGTTTTTCTGCCAAGCGCTTCAATTTTGAAAAACACTAGGCGTATGATTTCAAGATGTTTCTTTTGTTTTTATGTTAACTAAATTATATGTTTTGTTTCGTAAACTGTCAATAGTTTTTGGTAAACATTTTTTCTTTCTCTGTTTTTCACTAAACACAACTTGATTTTTTAGTAATATTTCACTATAATGGTAGTGAGGTGATTCAATTGGCTACAATCAGAGATGTTGCCAAAAAGGCAAATGTATCAGTAGCTACTGTTTCAAGAGTGCTTAATAACGACACTACCCTCAGCACCTCGCTTGAAACGAAGCAAAAAATATTTGCAGCAGCTAAAGAACTTAATTATGTAAAGAAAAAAAGGGTTATATCAGCACCTTCATGTCGCATTGGAATTCTACAATGGTTCTCTTCCAAACAGGAAATTGAAGATAATTATTACTTTTTGATGAGACAGGGTATCGAGGACTACTGTTCAAAAAATAATATAAGTATTGTACGAACATTTAAAACAGACAATGACTATCAGAATGTACTTTCTGATGTTGATGGCATAATCTGCCTCGGAAAGTTTAGTAAACAAGA
>ENA-OPDZ01000013-OPDZ01000013.1-human-gut-metagenome-genome-assembly--contig:-NODE-13-length-64364-cov-13.015534_pt1 | contig 64364 bp, 108 predicted proteins | sample MGYA00241628_ERZ501519 | MGnify/ENA primary metagenome ERZ501519 (study PRJEB25962, sample SAMEA2042384) | human gut metagenome | biome: human gut; feature: human-associated habitat; material: faeces...
TTCCTCGTTTGACCGCTAAGCCCAAGGACGATTATCCTTATGAAAAGCCGAGTTTTTCGTATTACATTGACCGAGATAAAACTGGATGTATCAATGGTCAGCTGTATCATGGCGTCGTAGTCGCTAAATTGAGTGGTGGCGCTCGTGACCTGGCAAATATCTGGACTAAGCGTGATGCTTTCAGAATTTGTGAGCTAGAGGATATTGCTTCTCTACTCCATGTTAATTCCGACCTTGGTCCTGCTTATTGCGCGTTTGAGGGCAAGGCTTACTGTTCGGTTGATGATAAGTGGGACGAGAACGAGGGTATGAAGATTGCTCGTCGCAAGGCTTGGACTCAGTATTACCATGCTCTGGCAAATTATACCTATGATTATCAGAAGCGTGTTGCTGCGCTGTATGAGCAGATTACCAAGTATGCCGATTTTGCGGTAAAGCGCAGTTGCGAGCTAGATATGGAGAATACTGAAGTCCAGAAGATGCTTGAGGGAATGTCGGAAACTGTTTAATTGACTTTTTCTAAAAATTGTGATATAATATTTATAGAGTTTGGGAATTGATTCCTACTCTTTTCATACATACCTCTTTCTTTTAGGGAGAAGCAATTCTTCCTTTATATGCAGCTGTGGCCCAGTGGACAAAGGCGGGTGCCTGCAAAGCACTTAATTTTCTATCGTTGGTTCGAATCCAACCAGTTGCTCCAGAATGGAGTTCCTATTAGATTCCCAATGGGAATTGAACTTCACGGTTTGGTTGAGTTAGTCCGTCGTCCTCAGTATTGAATAAGCAATCAAGAGGAGAAGATACGAAAATTCTTCATTATGCGCGAGTAGTCGAATGGCATAGACACTACGCTAAGGACGTAGAATTTGTGGGTTCAAATCCCACCTTGCGCACCAATAGAAAGGAAAGTTGCCATGGTCAAAATTAAAATTAAAAATGGTCAAGATGATTTGAGAACAGAAACTAATCTGATGGTTTGAGAAAATTGAACGTGGTTTTGAATTATATTGAAAGGATTTAAACAATGAAAATTTTGACTGCGCCAGTTATTAGTTATGAAGTTCTTCAAGATGATTTAGTCGATGCTAATATTATCAAAAGAGAGGATGTTAATAGTAATTATCAATATATCCTTGATTTGTTTTTCCCAGATAACTGGAGCAATGATTGCTATTTAAAACTTTACCTCGCACCGCACCTCAGCCTATGTGTAGAGATGATGTAGATTATCTTCCAGCTTTTAATTATTTGTCTAAGTGTAATGAAATTCGTGCCTATTTGCGCGAGAAGGCTCCGGGTTATTCGTTCATTTTGATTGAAACTTGAAAGGACTCCAATGAGTAAGAAGAAAAAGAAAGTTAATTCTGTGCTCGCAAGTGATTGGGTTTATGATGATTTGATGGATTATTTTGAGTTCTGCTTTGGTGGTACTCATGTATTTCGTTCAAATAAGGCGAAGAAGTACCTTTTTGAGATTCTTACTCACGATTCTAATTGGACTGTTGAGAATGTCCATAATGAATATTATGTTCTCTATCATAATCCAGTTTATCAACCCCGCGCGAAGATTCATGTTCAAGCAAAAGATACCAATTTGATTTGGCTTTTGTGGATTGCATATACGCATGATTTCTACAAGTATAACAAACTTCCTTTTGAAAAAGGAAAAGGCAAAGACTATTGGCGTTTCGTTGAAGATTTTAAACGTTACCTTACTTATAAAGGTCTTCATTGGATAGAAGATGATTTCCAATGATTTGACTTTTGATAGATAATATGCTATAATATTTATAGAAAATGAGATTCATTCGTAGATAAGAATTAAAAATCGCTAAAGACAATAATGTTGCTCTAATGTGGGAACGTGAAGGTTACGGTATATCCGATGCTGTTAAACGAAATCCCTATGAGCTTGCGTGAGATTGAAACTGCTCACCGAATGAATTGACTTTTTATGATTTCTATGATATAATATTTATAGAAAATGAAAGACAGAAGCAGCAAAATACTTCTAACAACTTGAACTTAAAATTCAAACATTGTAAAATCCTGTCTTGATTTTAATTTGGATGGTTTGCCTAGTGGTCGAAGGCAGCAGGCCGTTAACCTGCCAGGGTAGTCCTCACCGTCCGTCCGAATCGGACACCATCCGCCAAAAGCGCTGATGAGACGCTTCTTAATATCTCATTAGACCATAAGGATTGGGGCTGGACTGTAAATCCAGTGTGTTTTACGCCGGGATGGTTCGATACCATCATGAGGGACCATTTACTTTAAGAAAGGATATATTATGGATTTTTTTGTTGGGAATTTTGCTGACTGGTTCGATAGTTATGCTAAGGATAAGTTGTTTCGTCTTTGGTATAAGGAGGACGAAAAACTTGGTCTGGATGATGGCTATGATGGCGTTTGCCAGTATGTTTATCTGCGACAGGCGATCAATCTTGGTAACGATTGGTTGATTGGCTATGCTGTGTTTGATGAACGAGAAAAAGATAATATGTATCCTAGTTTGGATTGGGCTAAGTTAAGTGAAATTGTTTTGGCCTGGTACAAAGGTGATGAGGAAAAGTAATTTTCCTCAATGAGACATTTGCGTTTCGATTTTAGAGAGAACTGTCATTTTTATTACTTATAAAAAAGATTTTTTTGCTTGGTATGAAGAACAATTTCCTATTGTTAAAAAAGATGTAAGAAAGAAAGTGGTTAAATTAAATACTGATTCTGAAGAAGTTTTAACTGTTTATGAAAGTATTTCTGCCGCGGCAAAGAAAAATGGAATTGGACGAACAACACTTAGTAACGCTTTAAATAAAAAATCACCTTGTATTTGTGGCGGGATTAAATGGAAATTCGTTTAATTATATGGCGATATAGTTCAATGGCTAGAATTAGTAGCTGTCTCCTACAGGAAAAAAGTTCGATCCTCTTTATCGCCGCCAATGTAGTTCAGAAGGACTACGAGCCTTGCGCCTAGGAGATAAGGCGTCAAACTTGCAAGTTTGGACCTAGATAAAGTCGTTAAAAACTGTCTAGCCAACACCGCTAAGACTAGTAAATTTGCGGAGACCGAGATAGGATGGATTTGAGGTAAACTACCACCGGCGCTTAGCGATATGTGGCTTAGTCATTTGGAATCGGTCTATAAAACAAAGAAAACGAAAGTAACCTCCAATGGACGTGAGGGAACGGTCTGAAAACTCCCTCTTATATGTGCACCATTATCCCAGTAGCTAAGGAGCTTGTCTTCCAAACAAGATAGGCCGGAGCGTAACCGGCATGGTGCTCCAATAGGGGAGCGCTGAGTAGCTATCAGCGAGATTAAGACGCCTCCACGTCGGCCTTATAAATTTTATTTATTCTGGAGGGAATAGATATGCCTATTTGTGGTATTTATAAGATTACTAATAAAGTTAATGGTAAATGTTATATTGGATAGAGTATAAATATAAAAAGACGTTGGAGATAGCATAAAGAAACTTATGTAAATCCTGCTTCTGAAAATTACGATTATCCTTTATACAAAGCTATTAGATTTTATGGTCTAGAAAATTTTTCTTTTGAAGTCTTAGAAGAATGTCAACCCGAAAAATTGAATGAAAAAGAAATTTATTGGATTGAAGTTTTTAAATCTTATGATAATGGTTATAACCAAGATCGTGGTGGAAATAACTTCGCACGGTTTACAAAATTATCAGAAGGAGATATTCCTAAGATTTTTGACGAATTAAAAAATACTACAAAATCTACTGAAGAAATTGGTGCTAATTTTGGAGTAAGTGGACGAGTAATTAGAGAGGTAAATGCAGGAAGAGAATTTCCAGTTTCTGGCGTTGAGTATCCAATTAGGAAACCTTTTTCTGTATGTGGTGGGAAAATCACTTGTCAACCGCATTCATGTCCAATTTGTGGGATAATGACAAAGAATAAGATTTATTGTTCTCCTAAATGTAGTGCGAAGGGACAAGAATCAGCTGGGAAACCGCCAAGAGAAGAATTAAAAGAAATGATTCGAGGCACTCCTTTCTTAACTCTTGGTAAGCAATTTGCAGTTTCAGATAACACTATTAGGAAATGATGTAAATCATACAATTTACCTTTTCGGAGAAGAGATATTAATTCTATTTCCGACGAAGATTGGGTTAATATTTAACCCTTTTATATGTACCCATAATTCAAGTAGTAGAATTTTAATATATTGGTGCAAATCCAATTGGGTGCAAATTTAATCAAAGTTTTTAATTAGGTTTAACCCTTTCGAAGGATTATAGCTGAAGTGGAGCAATGCCTGAGCTAGACACGCATTGTATGGTACACTGAAACACCAAATAGACCGCGGTATAATAGGTGTTATAATGCCGAATACTTAATTAGAGTAAAAAATACCAATCTTTGATTAAATCGGGCTGGAGTTTATCTCCTTGGTCCACCAATCCAGTGGAATTTTCATTGGCGGCTTTACGACAGACACGTAAGAAATCTGTCCCTCTGAATAGATACTCGCATAGCAGCAAACTCTTTCTAGTTGGAAGAATAAAAGTAAGTATTACTTGATAATGCTTTGACCGCTCGCGCATTCAAACTGGAAGTATCTAGTAATAAAAGAGGTCTGGAATGAATGTGCGAGTAAAATTTTTAATAGCTGGGTTTAGAATGACCGCTATTGAAGATAGGTTTTCATTACCTAAGTGTGAACCTTTGCAGGGCAGGTATCCTTTGCAAGTATGAATCCTTGTGGGGTGGGTATCCCCTGCTTTATGTCTCCTGAGCTGGGAACTCACGGATGTTTCATAAGCAACCTATGCACAGTTCGATTCTGTGAGGAGACACCATTGGTGAAGTTCGACGTAAAAAGATAGGCGTAAGCGTTTATGAAGGAGAGAAAACCTCAGAGTAAAATCTGAGGTCTTTTTTCTATTGACTTTAGAATAAACTTATGCTATAATATTTATAGAAAATCAAGAGAGGAAGTTGAAGAATGACTGTCAAAGATTTACTTAATGTGCTGTGCAAATATCAGTGGATTGAGATTGCTGGAGATCGTTATAGTGAAAGTCCTCATTTTGTGGGAACTGTGAAAGATTTGATGAGCGATAATGAATATGAGTTCTTTTGCGCGCGAAAAGTAAATGGAATATTATCTCAAAGCGAGGATAAAAATCATTATATCCTTATTTATTACAATGATTCTGAGTTAGGACAAGTATAATAATGAAAATTAAAAAGTTATTTAAAATCTTCCCAAGTACCGAAAGAATTAGAATTGTTGATAATATTACTTTTAAAGAACTTTATTCTGGCGATATGGGCCACTTGTCTGGTGGACTTCTTGAGTTTTCTATAGATTGCGCGATAAGTGCAATTGATTTGAAAGAGAATAAACCAATACTGTACGTCTATATAAGAAAGGCAAAAGAATGATTTTTAATGGGGAAGAAGTTGGAGAACTTCATCATTTAACTTTTCGCCACAATAAATTTCCTAATAAACAAAATTTTAATCCAACTGATTTATTTGACGTAAAGAATTTTTACATAACCACCCAAAATTAATGTACTTGACTTTTCATAATTTTGCTCAGACGGTGTGACTTATACTATTGTTTAGTATACTGTTCCGTGCAATCAAGATTAAACTCACAAGGAGAAGTATTATGGGAATGTTTGCTTGGACTTTGTATTATACTTATACAAAGGATGGTAAATCCACTCGACGAGTTTCTACTATTAATGCTCCTACTCTTGGACGAGCATTTCAGATCTTACGTCATTATATGATTAAAAATTCTAACGAATATATTACTGATCTTTGCGCAGAATGTAAAAAAATTGAGAAAGAGGATTAAAGTGAAAGAATTTTTAAAAACGGCAATATCAGTTATTTTGTCAGCTATAATTATTTTTGGATGCTGTTTTTATACTTATGCTGATAAAGAATTGCCGGGCAAGGAAAAACAAATTACTGTCACGTCAGAATATAATGATAATGTGACTATTAAAAAGTTAGCTAACCAATATCGAGAAGCGTGGAAAGAGGGAACGGATTTTTCTCCCGTCGCACAGAGAATGAATTTAAAATTTGAAGGCAAAATTCAAGCCGATCAAATTTCTGTCTCTGAAGATGGACGATTGATTGTTTCTACCGAAGATTTTTATTGGGACTATGGCGAAATTCCTGGTTTCTTTGTCGTTGCTAATACTGAAAGTGATCCTTCTCCCTATGGCGCAAAGATTGTAATTTATCTCAATAGCACTAATCAAAAAAAGTTCAGTACAGGGCAGACTATTAAATTTAAAGCTGACTTTTGGAGTATGGATGGACGTACAATGGTTTTAACGAATGGAGTACTTGAATAATGCTTTTGCTTTTGATTGTCCACGTTATAATTTTTGTTATAATGGGTTTTATTTCTGCTTTGTGCGGCGTGACATATGACGAAGATGAATTTATTTCTATGGTATGTCCTTTTATTGGAATTGCAGCAACCATTTATGCTATTCCAACTGCGATAGAAAAGAAATTAGATAAATATGACTTGATCGATGTTGATTTTGGAAATGTGAATGATAGCATTATTCGAGAAAACGTTAGGTCTCTTTTTATAGAACATAAAGTATGCTTGTCTTACAAACAGTTTGTCGATTTTTATTCCGTTAATCCTGCGCGTTGGAATATTGTTAAGCAAATATATCCCGAAGGACGTTATTTGAGATTCAAAAATGGCCAGACTTGGTATTGGATTTATTTTAAGACTGCCAAGGAATATCGAGCCGCAGTAAAATATTATTACGAGCGTGAAGAAGCAAGAAATGGTCCTCGCGCAATCAATTATAATCCGCAAGAAAAAAAGAAACTTGATGAAGACACAGTTGCTTTACTTCGTTGCGTCCAAAGTGACATTAATAAGATTAAATTCCAAGCAGAATCTGAAATTAACGAAGCCACTGAAGGCATCAATAAAATTTCAGAACGCTTAAATGGTTAATTTTAAGTCAATAGGTATCTAGCCTATTGACTTTTTTGTTTATATATGGTATAATATTTATAGAAAATGAGAAAGGAAGAATGATGGGATGGTAATGAAAGAACTTGCTACTTTTGATGAAAATGTTTTTAATCAGATGATGCGACATAAGAAGTTTGCAGAATCAAAAGGTTATGACGTAATTGTAGCGTCTATTTACGGCTCTCAGAATTATGCGCTTGAGACTGAGGAATCTGATGTTGATTCTTATTTAATTGTCATGCCTTCTCTTGAAGATTTGGCTTTGAATCGTAAGCCTGTTTCAAAAGAATTAATGTATATTGACGAAAATGGTGTTCCTAATGGCGAGCATATCGTAATTAAAGATTTCCGTATTTTTGTTGAAGCACTGACGAATGCGGATTTTCATGCTCTTGAAGTCGCAAGTTCTAAATATACCACTATTATGCGTTGGACTGATGCTGGTGAAAAAGTAAATCCTTTCGAGGATATGGATTGCTTTACTGCGGTTTTATTTAAGTTCTATTGGCGCGTAGTGAATTGTTTTGAAAGCGCACTTAAGAGTAGAAAGTTGGAACGCTTGGATTGGAATAAGAAAGGCGACCGCAAAACTTTGATTGATATTATTTTGCATTATTTCGTTTTTCTTCATGCTTTTGAGCGCGATAAATATCCTTATTCTACTTATTCTAAAAATTTGCGTGATACTCTTCTTGAAATTAAAAATGGTTCAATGTCTAAAGAAGATGCTCTTGCAATGTTTGATTTAAATACCATGCTCTATAACGTGCGCGACCGTTGGGAGCATGACCAGCCCGCAGACAAAGGTAAAACTGAAAATCGGCTTCGTAAAGAGTTAAATCAAATGCTGATTAATCAGTTTGAAGCAAAATTTGAGGAGCAATGTTTATGAATCATCCTCGTACTCGTGCAGAACGCCGAATCGCGAAGAAAAAAGAGTTCGATAGAAAGTATTTTTTAAGCCAGAATACTGGCTATCCAGCACCTTATTTTTTAACTTATGCTCGGAACAAAGGTCGGTGTCGGACTTTACACACTAAACCTCCTGTTGATTATGATTTTAAAGTACCTGGAGAGTATAGAGATTATTATTCTTGGCGCGGAAAGTACAGAGCTGAAAAAATTTATTTTCGTCAGCTTGGTCATACCAGTCGTTATCATTATTTCAAGAGAAAAGCGAATCAAGCTGTGCGTAGGAGCAAGAATTTTTCGACTCGAAAGAGTAATGATTATCGTAAAGTTTATGAATATGCTTGGATGGTGGATTAATGAATAATTATATTGTAAGTGTTTCACTTCCCGCTGCGCCGACAATGACTCCTCAAGGACCGATTTTGCCAACTGACAGCTTGGTAACTTTCTTTTGTTCTTGCGGCGGGCGCATTGATTTTAATGATATGAATATTGCTAGTGAAGCAATTAATGAGGATAAGGTTATTTGTCCGCAATGCCTTCAAAGACATAAAAGAAAAGATTATATGTGGTTATTTAGTGGAAAAGGGCAAACTATTACTCTGCCGCAATCAATGTATAAAGAGGTAGAAAATGAAAATGAAGAAGGATAATAATCTTCAGTTGACTCCTGATGGAGAAAGATTTAAAAATTATTTGCAAGATATGTTGAATGGTGAACAGTATAGAGTAGCCCTTTTTGAAGAAAATATTAAAGAGTTGGGCGACAAAATGGGACTTGAGCGTATGGATATGATTAAGGCTTTCCTGGAAGTAATAGAGGAACTTTAATGGCTCATTTGATTTTGTTTTCGATGTTGTTTCTTCATTTGATTGCTGATTATAACCTTCAGAACGATAGAATGGATTAAAATATTTAGAAAATAGGCTTTTGAAGAATATAAAAAGAAAATCAAATCCATTGACTTTTTTCTAATCCTATGTTATAATTATTATAGAAAATGAGGAAAGGAAATGAAATTATGAGCGAAAAGAATTATGAGACTAAATGGCATACTGTTCGTGAATCCTACCTGCGTATGCTTATTGGTAAAGCTATGAAATACGACATTCTTATGGATGAAGATTCTAAAATTGATATTGATAGTGATGATTTTTATGGCGAAATTTATCGCGGTTTGACTGGTGAGGAACTCACTATTCCCAATGATCAAGTTCACTTTATCAAGCGCGTAAATTTTGTCAATGGCGAAATCATCAAGCAGACTGATGAGACTCTTGAAAAACTTGATCTTGCCGCTAAGAAACACGGATTTGAATAATTGACTTTTCTTCAAATCTATGCTATAATATTTATAGAAAGTTAAGGAAAGATTACTTACTTTTCACGACAGCTCTGTGGAGTCGTTTAAACTAAAGAGTGCATTTAGCGTGTGAGTTATCAAAGGACGAACTCATGCACCGCGTAACTGCCCAATGCTCAGCGGTATAAAATAGAGGTACGGTGGGTGAGGTTGAGAGATTTCGGTGTTGCAGGAAGCATTTGTTCTGAACCAAGAAACGAAAAACCGTTCTTCGCGGAAGCGCGTTCAATAAATACTTCAATCCCAGGTGGCAACTGAACTAGTGGGATAGACAGTTTTGTTGGCAGACACTTTGCTGAGTAAAAATGTGAGCTGCTAGGTTTACGAGAGGGGTCACAGGCTACCAGAAATGGAGCTGAACCGAGCCAAACCTCCTAACGCAGAAGTTGCGTTCATAAATTACTTGTAATCTTAGCCTAAAGTGACAGGGCGTTAAAAGATTGCTTCACCACTCTTAATTGAGTGGTAAGGTTCACAATAATTGATACCTCCACGCGGTGTGAACTGGACAATCTGATGAACTTGGAAGTCAGATTGACGAAAATCAATAGACATGAAAGACGAAATGAATACAAGCTCTCTTTCGTCAGTTAAATTGCACCAGCTTCGATGGTAGAATGGATTAACGTTCTGATAATTGTCGGCGCAATGCGCATTCACGGCACGGGTAAAGACGTCCCTTGCAAAAGCAATTAGACCATGTCGCTTTATTATGACCCCTTCGTCTAAAGGTGAGGATAGGAGACTTTCAATCTCCCGATGACGGGTTCAAGTCCCGCAGGGGCCACCATATACTTCCGTAGTCTAACGGTTAGGACACGGTCCTGATAAGGCCGATACACTAGTTCAACTCTAGTCGGAAGTACCAGTTGCGTGACAGTCGTAAAATTCCTATCGGCTGTTTAAAAAACTAGGGTAGGACTTATAAGTGGAGTTCGCTTATAAGGCGCGCGAGAAAACGTCGCCCAGAGTATTTGCTTCAAAGTCACTCGCGCATTATAACGGCCACTGGAAGAAACGGTTAAATTCGCCTGGCTCTCAACCAGGAGTTCTCGTAAGAGATATTGCCAGTTCAAATCTGGCGTGGTCGACCAAGGTGTTGATACCTGCAAGCCTCAAGAAACGGTTTAATAGAATACTAGTTGCCTATTGGATTAAAGTATTGAGAAACTACAAATCAAAAGATGCGTTGTGGAACGGGAATGATACTAACCGGAAAGCGTAAATCGTATTAGAGAAAAATGGTCTGGAACTCTTTAAATTATCGGACTACCGTGCCGGAGTCGTATAGTGGTCGATTACAACGGTTTTGTAAGCCGTCAGCATATGCTCGCGGGAGTCCGAATCTCCCCTCCGGCTCCATTATGTGCCTGTAGCTTAACTGGAAGAGCGGCGAACTCTTAATTCGTAAGATGAGGTTTCAAATACCTCCAGGCGCACCATTTAAAGGCCATCACAGCATTTAAAATTGGCTTGTAACCCGTTGATTCCAGTTCGAATCTGGTGGTTCTATCTTAAAAAGAGGGACTTAGCTTAATGGTCGAGCAGCGTATTGTTGGTCTTGTTTTATGCGCTCATAGTTCAACGGAGAGAATACCTAACTACGAATTAGGAGATGGAAGTTCGATTCTTCTTGGGCGTACCACTTGTAATTTCTACGAATCTTATACAAATCTCCTTGTCGTTCGCGGCTCGACGCTAATAAAGCCGCACTCCTATGCGGCTGTAATTCAGTTGGATAGAATATCGGACTTCTAATCCGAAAGCCAAGAGTTCAAGTCTCTTCAGCCGTACCATTTTATCCTTTTCATCGTTCTGGCGCGATATAAAATAATGCCGGATTTTATACGGTTGTAGCTTAATAGGATAAAGCTGCGTGATTCCTAATCCGTCTATACCAGTTCAAATCTGGTCAGCCGTTCCACGATTAACTAATAAGTGTCTCCTTTCTTTTCTCATCTTGGAGCCTAGTCTGTAATGGACTAGGCTCTTTTCTATTGACTTATGCGAAAAGATATGATATAATATTTATAAAAAAGCTAAGAAGGAGTTAAAATGGAACAAAATTTTAAACTTGGAGATTATGTTTATTTTACAGATAATTATGATAATAATCATGAAGGCGAAATTTTTGATGTATCAAGTCCTCTAGAGTACATGATGGTTTTTTATTCTATCAAAACATGTTATGGAACTTTTGTTGTTCCTATTTATAATATCTTTAAAACAAAAGAAGATAGAGAACAAGCTCGCATAAAAAGATATAATAAAAAGGTTCAAGAATACTGTGAAAAGATTAATGATATTGCAGATTTAGTCTTTTTCATGTTTGATCATAACGTCGCACCCGCAGAAGAGTATACTGATTGGGAAGCGAGAGAAGCTGCTCGAATTAAAGCAAACCAATTTGGAATTAATTTGATTTAAAGAAAGGATTTAAAAATAAAAAAGAAGCAGCGGAATAGCTGATGGTTAATAAGATTAGTGATTTTTTGTATATTCGAAAAGGATATAATGAATGATGCAAATTATACTATAATATTTATAGTAAATGAAAAGGAGAAATAAAATGACCATTCGAGAATTTGTTGAAAAATGCTCAGTTATTACCGAGATTGGCATTACCAAATGCGGTGATGAAGATGCACTTTATCCTTACAAAATCGAAGATTTCGATGCTATTGGTTTCAATAGACAAATTCTTGAGGGTAAGCGCGGAAAGTATGTTCGTGATAATGGTATTTTAAACAAAGAAGTTTACGCTTTTCGAGATACTACAGATTTGCATGACCCGTTCCAGGGCATTGTCGTAGTTTATAAGTGAAAAGAAATTTTCGAGTTTCAATGAAATGAGATTACTTTATTTATGAACAAATCATTTTATTGAGGTATTTTATTATGGATATTAAAGAAAAAAGTTATGTTTTTGGTTTATTAGTTACTGATGGAAATTTAACACTTTTAGAGCGCAATCGTGGGCGAGTATAGCTTGAAGTAAATGAAAAAGATAAGGATATTTGTGAAAAACTTTTTCATTTAATTCCCGATTCTCATTTATCTTCACGCGAAAGAGATACAAATTTTAAAAGTAATTATAAAAGCTGTATATTTAGAAATGGTCAATTAGCATTTCGTCAAGAGTTAATTGATTTTGGTTTCCCAACAGAGAATAAAACTTTAACAGCCTCAATTCCATCTCAAGATTATTCTATTCCCGATTTTTGGCGCGGAGTTATTGATGGTGATGGTTCTATTGGTTTTACTGCTAAGGGAGTTCCATTTTTTTCTTTAGTTACAAAAAGCGAAAATCTAAAGCAAGAGTATTGCAAATTTCTTTCAGACAATTTTGGAATAGAAAAGAAAATCAATCGAAATACAAGAGATAATGTTTACAACATAACAGTCTTTTCAGAAGATGCTTTGGTAATAAGTAAAATGCTTTATGAAAATGCGCCTATCTATTTAGACAGAAAATACAATTCTTATCTTGAAATTCAAAAATGGGTAAGGACGACAAAGAAGCTCGCGCGGAAGAAATTCTGGACACCGGAAGAAGATGAATACATCTCAACTCATACTATTGAAGAGTCTATGGCATATTTGAACAGAACTAAAAGTTCAATTAAAAATAGGAAATATCGACTTGAGAGTGGTTAGGTTTAATTGACTTTTGAACGAAATTATGCTATAATTATTATAGAAAATGAGAAAGGGAATTAGATATGAGTTTTAAATTGAGAAAAGCTACTCAACGTAAATTCAATGCTGATATGCGTTTTGTCAATCGAGTCATTGAAAATGATGATTTGTGGCAAGGACGTTTTATTGTTCATCAAAAGAAAGCTAGCTGGAAAGTCTTTGATGATGGTAGTGGTGGTATCCTTTTTACTATTGTTGATTTCTATGATAAGAAAACTAAGAAACATACCACTCATATGTATGAGAAGCTCGCAGGTGGGTATTTTAATTTCTGTGTGAGCAAGTTGCTTCGAGATATGAACACTTTTATTGTTGAGGATTTGGACGTTTGGAAGAATGAATCTCCTTACGATGAAAAGCAAGATTGGCGAAATGTGCCTTATGAGAAAGAGGGAGAGGTGATTTATCCTTGGCGCGCCTAACTGAAAATGATATTGCTGAGATTAAAAAGGTATACGCAGAGACAGGGAGTTATGCCGAAACCGCACGTCGATTGCATCGTTCTGCCGCTACAGTAAAGAAATATGTATCTGGTGAAGCACCAGCTCCCGCGAAGAAAAAGAAAGATGCTGACCTCATTTATTTTGAGGACATTTCTAAACGACTTCTTGAAGATGGCCCTATTGAGCCACTCCCCGTTGACCAAATCAAACTTCCCGATAATAATTTTAAATCATGGACTATTCTTAGTGATGCTGAGCGTGCGGCAATGAATCTCAACTATATTTCAAAATATTAAGAAAGTGAGTAAACAATGAAATATTTTCAGTGTATTGAGCATCCTTGTGATCTCTCTAAATACACTTATGCTGTAACTGAGAACTTATGCAAAGAGTTTGGTCCTCTTTGCGGTACTTATCGGATTCTTTCCGCGCGATTGCTTGGTTTGAGCTATGAGAACTATGTCGCTTATTTATTTAAGCGATTTGGTAAAGAAGTTTGCCTTCCTCATTATCTTGGCGGCCCGATGTTTAACAAGCGCGAGGATGCGATGAAGATGGCAGAAATGCTTGAAAATAGACTTGTTTATCTCTTGGAGAATAAAAATGATTGACCCAAAGTATTATGGTGATAAACCTTTCTATGTGTGTAAAGACGAATTTGCTTCTGGCAAGTTTCGTATTAAAGAAAGTGTTGTCGCTGAGAAAAAGCTAGACCCAAATGGAGACCTTGGTTTTATGGATGTTGCCCAAGCGCGAGTCCTTGGTTTGGATTATCATGTATATGTAAAGTTTTGCGAGAAAAATTATGGAGGGCACGCGAATAAATCAAAACATGGATGGATTTCACCCGTCATTCGTTTTGAAAATGAAACGCTTGCTAATTCACTATGTTTGCTTTTGAATAAGAGGTGGGGTGAATTATTTGGTTAAAGAGTTTTTTATTACAGTCCAGTTCAGGAGGAACAACTGTACTTTTGGCGGAAAGGATTATGTTTATAAACTAATTTCGCCAATGTATCTTGGTAAGCATGACGAACTGTTAATTCTTAAAGACCCAGTAAATGAAAAAGGTCATAGTTACAATACCGAAATGCTTGTTACTGGCGTCTTTGATGATTATGAAGCGTACCAAAAGTATTGTAAGTTAAAGAATGTTTTTGTTTGTGCTTATGAAGATATTCTTTTCTTGAGATCTTTTAAAATTGCTTTTGAAGATCGTCTTGAACTATTATATGAAAATCAAGACCCGTTTGAACCTACTTATTGTCCTAGAATCAGCGTAATTCGGAACAATAAAAAAATGCCTATTATGGCTGGGCGCCCAGAAAACCAAGATATTTTAATTACACATGATCAAATTGATAAGCTGATAACTGATAAGATGGCCAAGTGTAGTCCTTGCGTCCATCCTGATTGTTGCGTGGAAGATTGCGACAATTGCTCTAAATCTCATCCAATCGCATCTTTTGCTTATTCGCCGAAAGGCGGCCATGGAGAACTTGGTCCTATTGATATAACTAAGCGACCTTTAAAAGTTATTGCTAAAACAGATGGAACTGTTACAGCTTCTGTTGCCAGCCCACGCGATGTAGTACATTTTAAAAATGGTTCTAGTTTAACTACTTTGACTGATAATGAATTACTTAATGCTCAGCTTCAGTCTTACAATGCTGATGAATATACACTTAAACCAAATGAAACGAGTTCTGTTTTTATCAATGCTGATTGGCGACATGGAATGATTAATGGATTAATGGATCAAGCAGATAAAGAAGCTATTGACGCATTTAATACAAAAGAAAAAGAAAAGGAGTCCAAAATGGATTTTTCTAAGATTCTAAATATTGATTTTGGTAAGGTTCCTCATACTGCCGAACTGAAACCGTCTATTTATGGCGTTGCAGTTCTTGGTTTTGATAACCGTTACCGCGCATATGATAAGATTAATGATAAGGTCATGGATGTTACTGGTATGACCTTTGATACCGATATGCTGTTCAAGATTCCCGTGGCGGTATCTCAGGTGCGTGTTGGTGATGTTATTATTAATGCCAGTAACTATGTAACTGTTACCAATGTTCATCCCGATGGTACTTTTACCGTTGTTGACCCCAAAGCAAGCGAGCAGAAGATTGCTATTCCTGCAAAGAATATGTTTGGCTTTGATTTCGTAACCAAAATCATGTATCCTTTTGAGAATATGGTTCAGCCGAGTGACGATAATCCGTTTGGTCTGAATCCGATGACTATGATGATGCTTTCTGATGGCGCAGATATGGATATGTCTACTATTCTGGCTCTGTCTATGATGAATGGTAACAGCAGCATGATGGATCAGAATATGCTTATTCCGCTTATGCTGATGGGCAATGGCAAGAGCGGCAATAAAGATGGTTTGATTCTTGCTATGGCAATGATGAATCAACCTCACCCAACTAAGAAAATCAAGCGAGAAATTCAGTCTAATGCTTTTGCAGCTCTTGATTCTTGCCCCATCCCTCTTGTAACTGACGAAAAAGAAGCACCTACAGGAGTAAATGCTTGCGAAGATGACGACTAATTAAAACCTAGCCAGTAGATATAAAGTCTACTGGTTTTTCTATTGACTTTTTAGCATAAGTATGCTATAATTATTATAGAAAATGAGAGAGGAGATAAGGAATGGAGAACTTTGATAGTGTAATTGAGGTTATTCACGAAGCAATTAGTGGTTATCTTGAAGTCTTTACTACAAGGGAAGATGTTGAGCGTGCAATTAAAGAAGACATGAGCGTTATGGAAATTCCTTATACTCTCTTTTGGGAACAGGATTATATTTCCAACTATGACGATTTGATTGACCATAAAGTTGATGTTGTCCATATTCCGAAGTTGATTGTGCGCGGGAAGTATCTTGGTACTCGTTTCTTTATGGAATTTTATTTTAAAAATGCAAAGGAGTTTAACTTTTAAATGATTCTTGGTACTGCTGTTTCTCTCCAGGGTGTGCACTGGGTTCTTATCACTTTGACGACAAAAAAAGCAAAAGGTGTAGTTACGTCCAAGGTTTTTCGTCGTTTGAATCCCCGCCCGAACATGAATATTGAGGAGAAGCCTTATACTCATGCCCGCGAGGCGTTATGCGAAGTGATTAATCTGAGTGAACTGAACAAACAGGAAACCGCTGATTATCAGCAGTTGAAGAATTGGTGTTTTAATGTAAGGGAAAACTAAATGAGTAAAGCAAAATTGTTACCGCCTGAATGGTCTTCTATTGCCGAATGGTGTGAAGAAGTTGGGGTAAATCAATCTCTCTTTTATGCGATACTTGAATTGTTTAAAGACAAGATAGATAAGGGCGGGAAGCCCTATATTGGGCATTTAATTCGTGTTACACAAAATGTTAAGCCGCAGTTTGCACGAATTGCTTTCTGCCACGATGTAATTGAAGATTGCGGCGTGGACGAAAAATGGCTTATGAATCCCGATTTTGGTTTGACGGAATATGAGATTAAAGCCATCCGCACCCTTACTCGTCCAAAAGGCATGACTTATTCCAATTACATTCTGAGCATTATGAATATTGAAGACCTTGGTATCATGTATGTTAAGATGGCTGATCTTTTGGATAACATGAATCTCAATCGTTTGCGCGATATGTCAAAAGAAGATATTGACCGTGTAACTGACCGTTATATTCCCGCTTATGAACATCTGTCTACTAAGATTTGGCAGATTATCCGAACTGCAAAAATTAACAAGGACGCAGAAGATATTTACATAGGTTTGCTTTCTGACGAGTATTTCTATGAAAAGAAAGGAAAAGAGTATGAATTTTAATAAGTATCCGAAAATCGAGACTTGTTTTCAGCGTTCGCTTGAGACTAAGAAACTGCTTGACGGTGTTTGGCGCTCGGACGAGCTTCAGTACCTCAAGGACTGTGAGTGGATTTGGACTGAGAAAGTCGATGGTACCAACATTCAGATTCGTTGGGACGGACATCGAGTTGAGTTCGGTGGACGTACCGAGCGTGCGAACATTCCTCAGCCGTTGATGGATTACCTTGAGACTACTTTTGGCGGAGAGGTTAATGAGGAGATTTTCGAGCAGCTCTTTGGCGAGACTGAGGTTGTCCTCTTTGGTGAGGGTTACGGTCCGAAGATTCAGAGTGGTGGCGGTTATCGCAAAGATGTTAGCTTTATCCTGTTCGATGTGAAGATCGGCAATTTCTGGCTTCTGCGTGACAAGGTCGAGGAGATTGCTAAGCAGCTTAATATTGATGTGGTTCCGCTGATTGGTTATGGGCCTATCCAGTTTGCTATTGATTTTGTTAAGGAGCATCCGATGTCGCAGGTTGCGCAGAAAAATGGCGGCAGCGGTTGTTATATGGAGGGTTTGGTTGGCACTCCGACTGTCGGGCTTCTCCGCCGTAATGGTGAGCGCATTCAAGTGAAAATTAAGTGGAATGATTTTAAAGAGTTTGTAGAGGAGTAAAATTGATTAATTTTATTTTAGTTATTATTGGACTGGCAGTGCTGATTATTGGCGCGATTATCGCATTCAATAAGGAGTCAGGGATTAGAGTTGTCGCTTCGGTTATCCTTGGCGCAGCAATTGCTCTATTTGGGATGTCGTTTGTTATCATTCCCTCTGGCTATACTGGCGTGAAAACCACTTTTGGTCAGATTGCGGAAGAGACTCTGCCGAATGGTTTTAATTGGAAGACCCCTTTTATTGAATTTATCGAGATTGTAAATAACAAGCAGCAAGATGCTGGTTTCGCACAGAAAGATTCTAAGATTTGGGGCGAGACCTCTGAAAAGGTTCCTGTTTATATGGCAGATGTAACTGTTACTTATCAGATTGATAATGAAAAGTCTGCGTGGATTTATGCCAATGTCAGCGACTACAAGAGTCAGCTGATTAGTGACGCGATGGTCGCGAGCGCTCTAAAGGATGCTGCTGTTCAGTTTACTGCTGAACAGGTAACTGTTCGCTCTAATATTGAGCCTGCTGCGCAGAAAGAACTCCAGGAATCTCTTGATAATAAGTATGGCCAAAATGTCGTTCATATCCTCAAAGTTGTGATTAACAATATGGATTTTGAGGATAGTTACAACGAAGCTATCAATCAGAAGAACCTTGCCTCGAAGCAGGCAGAAGCTCAGGCTATTCAGAATCAGATTGAAATTGATAAAGCAACTAAAGATGCTGAAACTCAGCGTATTGCCGCTGAAGCTCAGGCAACTGCTGAAACTGCAAAAGCACAGGGTGAAGCTGACGCAATTCGTATTAAGGCAGAAGCCGAAGCTGAAGCAAACCGTAAGCTGTCTGAAAGTCTAACTGATAATGTTTTGCGTAATAAGCTGTATGATAAGTGGAACGGTGAACTCCCCAAGGTTAGCAATGATTCCGCGCCGCTTGTAAGCATTCCTCTTGAATAAAATGAAAGGGTTGGAGTAAAATTCAACCCTTTTTCTATTGACTTTTAAGGATAGGTATGATATAATTATTATAGAAAATGAAGGAGGATGTTAAGAATGATTAACTGGATTGTGGCACTATTGACTACTTTCATGGCGTTGGATTTTTTCTTTATTACAGTTAGAATGACGCTATCTGAGATTCATCGTGCGCAAGCATCGAAAAATCCATGGTGGCTTAATTTTGTTATTGTGGTATTGATGCTTATGCTTTGGGGCATAGCTATTTTTGCTCTTGGGGCGACTGCAAGTGTTCTTTTTCATTTAATGATTGGAGTTTAAAATGGATTGGTTTTTCTTGGGTCTAGTTATTCTTGGCAGTGTTTGGGGTTGGACAAAAGAGTCTAAGGAAGTTTTTGGACAACATGCAATTCAAGAGGTAACAAAAGAAAGATTTGGACGTTTGGTTATTGTTTGCGGTTGGGGTGGATTACTTTGGTGTGCCGCTGAAGTATCTAAAGAACCAGGAGCTTTTTCGGCTATCCTTCTTTCGTTTCTTATTTATGATTTCTTTTATTTCGGATTTATGTGTGCGAAGTCTAGTGGTGAAAATACAGTAATTCGCAATTATAAAAACCAACGTCGATTTTCCAATGGTTATGATTGTATTTCTTACAAAGTTGCGAAAAATATGTATTCAATGCATCCCGAACTGTTCAAATGGGATTACAACAGTATCTATCCTGCGTTCAAAGGTTTTGAATTCAGCATGACCTATTTTGATTTACTCCGTTTTTCATTTTTATTCAATAGTAAAAAGGTAAGGAAGAACGGTGCGGTTTCTCGGTTGATGCTTGAACAGCTTGAAAAAGATATGGCGCGCATCCAAAAGGAAAAAGAGAAATCCATTCAAGAAGTAAATCATGCTTCTAGTGAATTAGCTGATATTATGGCTTCAATGAAAGGAGATTAGAAAATGAAGATTAAAGTTCTTCCGCGTGCTGAGTGTTTTGCTGCGGCACATGGTTGTGGAATCGAGTATGGTATTGCAGATTTCGATGTTCCTACTTTGATTATTTCAATTTCTAGTTATGATACTCCTATTCCCAACGCTCTTGCTATTGATGCTAAGGAAAAGCCTGACATCATTAAGCACGTTGAGTATTGTCAGTTTGATGATATTGATTGCAAGGAGCCTGTAAAAGGTCTGATTCCTATGCGCGATGTGGACGCGCAAAGAATTATTCGTGCAGTTGAGCAATGGAAAGACAAAGTTGAGCAGATTGTAGTTCATTGTGATGCTGGTTATTCTCGTAGTCCTGCCGTTGCAGCGGCTTTGGCTCTTGCTTTAAATGGCAGGGGCGCAGATGATGAGTTCTTTGTTAAAGGCAACTATTGCCCGAATATGCACGTTTATAATACCATGCTAAAAGAGTTAGATGCGCGAGGTTATTTCAATGACTTATGAAGACCTTTAGTTATATGTAAATAATCAATATACAAACGCAACGCAAGCTGGAATGTTGGGTACTGATGTTGTGATTTCAAAAGAAGATTACTTTTCTCTTTTGGAAATTTGTAATGGATGGGATATACGATGTACGCCAGTTATTCTTGGTTTTAATTCTGTCACATATATTGAGAAAGATGGAAAATTAGACCCAAAACCTCATTGCACATTGCTTGAAGGTATTCAAAGTGCTTGTGATGAATATTTAAGAGTAATCCTTGAATGGGACGAAGATAACGCTAGTGAAGATGAAGTTTTTGAAATCATCTGGTATCCCGAAGATGAAAGTGAGGACGAAAATGACGAGAAAGAGATTTGAAAAATTGCTCCGTGCTGAATATACTTGGCTTTGGGCACGCGCTCCGTTTAGTTTTAGTGACTCGATGCCCATTTCACGGATGTATCGTGACATTCCCAATATAAGCGCACTTGCTCGAAAAATGGGTGGATATGATATTCTTTATGGCTATATGACTAATAGTTAAGAAAGGCTGGTAATTTAAATGTATATGAAGTCTATGCGTGTTAAAGACGTGAATGGTAATGAAGTTGTGGTTAGCGGTGAAGAGATTTTCCGCGCCTATAAAGATTTGGTTCAGTGGTTTATGGAGACTCGTTTTGTTTGGATTTTCAACAATTTCGGTGAGCGATTTAACAGAACTGCAATCAAGCATTGCGCGCGGAAATGTGCCGAAGTCGTAACTATCAACCCTGAAACGACTTCTACTTCTGAGCCAGATGATTTTGAAATGGCTGTATTTAATAAATACAGAAATGGCGATTTTGATTGGCTTAAAGATTGGGAACCGGAAACTAAAGTGATTGTTATTAAAGAAGATAATAAGTCTCAGGAGGACTAAATATATGACTCAGATTAAGACTAAAATTCGTGAAGCTCTTGACCCCAATGGCAAGAAAGTTTATATTGAGCAGACTTATGTGCTGCCGCGCAAAATTCAGCGTGAGAAGGCTCGTCAGAAGCTAAAGGCAATGGGCGTTTAGCGTCCTAACAAGAAGCGCTGGAATGTTTATACTGGTGAGTTTGACCCGTCTCCGCTTGCAGAACATTGGCGTGAGTATGGCGTGGAAGTTTAATTGATTTGGCTGGGTAGCAATACCCAGCTTTTTCTATTATATTGACAAATGAATAAAGGTATGATATAATATATATAGAAAATCAAAAGAGAAGAAATAAAAGGTGGTATAATAATGAATTGGATAGTTTTTGCAAGTGTTCTTTTGATTGCGGCGTTGATTATGAATGTACTTGCACTTGCAGTTTATGGTTTTTTGTGGTTTAATTTTATTGTTTGTATTGCAGATGTAATTTTGCTAATTGCAAATTTTGTATTCTTTTTCTTTAGGAAAAAGTAATGGCGCAAAAGAATTTCTACCCGAAAAAAATTTTATATAGCCAGAAGCCACGAAAACGTATTGTTTTCAACGAAAAAGATGGTTCTCTTGGAGAACAACGGATTCGGAAAATCCTTACGCAAAACCTATGTAATTTTGTCGAATAGAAGACTTTCGATGGATTAAAAGATTAGAAGCCGCTTAGATTTGATTTTTCATTAGAGTTTAATGGTAAGGTTGTATGTTTAATTGAGTATCAAGGAGAACAGCATTTTAAAGCTGTTGAACATTTTGGTGGAATGGAAGGATTTTAGTTACGCCAAAAGCATGATGCAATGAAATTTCAATATTGCCAATAGCATAAGATTCCGTTGTTTTATATAAGATATGATGAAGATTTAGATTAGCGGCTCGCGCAAATAATTCAATGGTATACAGTTTTTAAATGGATGGTGTGAATGATGATTAAGTATATTGAAGATTTGTTTTATTCAATCGAATATCATTTTTTGAGCGCCTTTTGGCCTTGTAAAAAGTTTGAAGTAAATAAAGTAATTGATAAAGCGATGAAGTATTGCCAGCAACATCATGTAAAATATAATGTAGGGAAAATTCAGAATATAGACATGAAAACTTATTATATAGTTTTCAATTATATCAAGCCTGAAAATGGAGAGATTCAGGGTCATGTAGTATGGTGCGAAAATGAAAACAATCGTTAATCCTTTTTTGAGAAAGATTTGTAGATTAGACAGTTTTGATAAGATTCAGCAGAACATTAAGGATTATTACAAGAAATGGTTAGCTTTGGTTAAAGTTTACGATCCCGACGCTGGCAACTATTACGATGATATTTGTGAGTATCTTGAAAAACAACGGGTGCCTTACATGGATTTCTCTTGTGATGAAGGAGATTACATTGAACGCACTTGGTTTACTTGGACTGATGGAAAGATAATTTATAGTATCTATTTTGCACGGGAGATTTGTTAATGGATTGGTTGATTCTAATTGTAGGATATGTAGTTATTCTTGGAGTATTTCTCGGCGTGAATGTAAAAGCCTATAAAGGTGAAGATGATGAGGTTCCTTGGGTAGGGAATATGCTGTTGATGATGATTTTTGAATTGCTATGGGTTATTATTTGGGCCAATGCCTTTGGAGTATAAAATGAAAAATGGATTAATTCATATTGATGATTTGCGCGAAATGGATAAAATCGCGGCAAGCATGGATGAAGATTATACTCTTGAAGATTTGATTCAAGCAGTAGAGTGTAAAGAAGAATTTACTCGCCCGCACTCATTTATTGTTAGAGCAAAAGCAGAAAAGATACGTTCCGCGCGAGGAAATAAACAGTATCTTGAGTGCGACCATTGTAGGCATAAAGTTGATTGGAATAAATGGAACTCTGAATGGAATTATTGTCCATTCTGTGGATTTCCGATTATCCGGTGGATGGAGGAAGATTAATGACTGCTTTAGAAGCTAAAAGTTTTGCCGACGAAGTGACCCGCCTTATGCCGTTGGTGAGCTTGAAATAAGCTGGTAATCAAGAGAAAGAGGTTAAAATGAGATTTTCAGCTGATTGCGCGAGAGCGTACATGGACAAGTCAGATAAAATTGGTTTTAAAGAGCTTCAAAAAAATGCGACGAGGCAGAGGCTTCTTGATGCTGTGATGGAGCATATTTATTTTGAAGCTCTATATGAAGAGCAGTCATGTTTGACTTTCTTAGTGAATAAGAAAGATAAGGAAGACCTTTGTGACAGCTTAAAGTTATATGGTTTTAAAGTTAAAGAAATTCCAATAGATGATAGAAGCCATCTTTTTGAAAATACAGTAAACTTGTTAATTTCATGGTAATCGCGCTTTCAATAGAAAGAAGGAGAGGAAGAAATTCCTCTCTTTTTTTATTGCGCGGGAAGATGAAAATTTTTAGAATTTTCTTTTATGCTTACTACTCTTCAAATGATTCTGAGGGAAATTCCTATCTAAATTATAATTAAAAGAGAAATTAAGAAAAAGAAAGAAAGAATGAAGCTTTAACTATCAAGGGATAATGCAGTGCTAGTGAGCGAGATTGGGCTTACCGCAAGCGTAGCGAGAGGTAAGCCGAATAACGAAGCGAACGGTGCGAGCGACAGCGAGCGCTCAAATGAAATAATAAATTAGAAAAGAAAAAGAGAACCCTATCGCCGCACTCAAAAGCGATAGGATTCAACTTATATAATTAAGAAATTAAATAGAGAGAGAAAGAGGGAAAGGGAGAGGAAAATGGGATAAGAGGGAGAGGGATGAAAATATCGAAAATGAAAAATGAAAATAAAATAAGAGGGAGAGGGGTACAATTCGGGCTAAAGAGAGAAAATCAAAACAATCCAAAATCCAAAAATCAGAAAAAAATGACGTTTAGAGGGAGAGGGATTGAAGTTAAGAAATTAAATAGAGAGAAAAAGAAGGAAAAAGGGGAGAAGAGAGAAATGAAATAAGAGAGAGGGAGAGGAGGAGAAAGAAAAGAGAGAGAGGAAAACTCCCAACCCGACCACCGACGGAGAAACCAACGTCACCACCCATCCCGTGGCTCCGGCTAATTATATAATGATTTTTAATGGGCCGAAAAGTAAAACTCGGCCACCTAAAATTTTTGGTAGGGGAGTTGGTTGAGATGGGTTGGAATCCTCTGAAATGTCCAATTTCGCAACTCTCGATAAAAGTCAACCATTCAGCTCAATAAAAAATATAAAAAAAAAGAGCCACGAATCCCGTGGCTCCGGATTATAATTATTGCGCGGAACGCATTTTCAACTTATCATTCCAGTCCTCAACCGCATCATCAATGTCAAAGTTCTTTTTAGCGGTGAGCGAAAAGACAACCCAAATTTCCTCTCCGTTGACCTCTTCAAGAGAAGCCCATTTGTAATCGTCAATCTGGATGCAATCGCTGACAAAATCTTTGCATCGTTCCTTTGTCAAATCCTTGGCAGCTTTGAGTTTTTGCTGCTGATTCATCTTATTTTCCATTGGTTTTCCCTTTCTTTGCGCGCGGAGTATAAGCATTTCTGCCGCAAATCGCGCATGGAAAAACAGAAATATAGCCTTCGCTATTGGTAAAAGTGTTCAAAACTGTATTGAATTTGAGACATTTTTTTGCCCCGAACTGGAGACTAGTACAGCCGTTGCAAATTTCGTCGCGTGAAATCTTCATTTTCGATTCTCCTTTTATCTTCTTTATAATTATATTATACCACAAAGTTGCGCTTTTGTCAATATTTGGTGCGGGTTTAAAAAAGTTTTTTTTGCTTATTATATCATACTTTTGATTAAAAGTCAAGTTTTTGAGTTCAGCGCGAATAAAAAAAGATGCGCAGAATCATCCGCACATCCTTTTGAGGTACTACTCGATCTTTTGCAGACCATTTATGTAAATTCAATCAGCCGAGATTCTAATTGAGTTACACCATTTTGAATTTGATTTGGGCTTTTGAGTTGATCATTTTGATTGAAAACTCTTGACTTTAACTGGCTTTTGGAGCTTAAAACTCCCGAATTTTGAGCGCTTCCGCTCTCAAAACCCTACCAGTCAAGTAGAAAATGAGCGCCAAATCAATTTGACGATGCTACGCACTTTTTATTTGGCGTAGCTACGCCGATTTTTTCAACGCTGGAACGCGGTTTATTTTCATCGTTCCTATGTCCTTTTCTCATTTTCTATAAATATTATAGCATACATTTGCTCTTGAGTCAATAATTCGACATAGCAGCGTTATTTTTGGCTTGAAAAGTTACAATTTAGGTACAAATTTTGTGTATTTTTATTCATTTTGCACGCCCGATTGTTAAAAATTTAACAAAGTTTGCGCTAAAAAATAACGACAAGACGCGAAAAATTGCTGGAAATAATTGGAAAATTGAATTTTTGCATAAATATTCAAAAAAAAATCTGAAAAAATGCTTGACATATTGCCAAAAGGGTGGTATAATGGTATTGTGGAAGAGTGTTGACTATTTTTTGGCCCGGTTAGTTAGCTATGACTAACTTTGCCGGGTAAAACTAATTAGTGATGCCTAACCTCTGCCCGGGCGATTTTGCCCGGGAGTGAGTTAGTCGTGACTAACCATATAGTTCACTCCCTCCCCTTTTATTATAACATAAAAGATAGGACTTGTCAAGCCTTATCTTAAAATTTAATCTTCTTTTTCTCTGCGTAGCTGCTGCTCAAAATGAAATTGTCATATTGGAAAAATTGTCTATTGCAAATATTGCAATGTGCGTTCCATATAGCTTGACAAGAAGAACCTTCAAAGAAAGAATCTTCAATAGAATCAAGATTTGTATCAGTGCTGCCGCACCATGGACATTTAATTTCATTCTCCATCTTCATCGTCCTCCTCTTCAATTTCAGTAAAACCGCAATCTTCCCAAACTTTATCGAAAATTTCGTCCTGTAACTTTTGATACTCCCAAGCATCGTGAGCAAGTAAAGCATCCATGAACAATTTCCAATAAGATTCAATATAACTATCTTTTATAACTTCAACAATGTCATCCTCTGTAATCATCTCACAGCAACGGTCACGCGCGGCATCCTCGTCCTCAAAAATTTCATCATCGTCATTTGTCCATTTAGTCATAATTATTTCTCCTTTCATTTTCTATAACTATTATACCACCATTTTCATTGATTGTCAAGCCTGTTATTTATTTAACAATGTCTTGCCCGGGCAGTTAGTCATAACTAACTTCGAGTCAAAAGAAAAGAGGGTGAATCACTTCACCCTCGATTCTATCAAGCCTTCTTCTTGGCGGCACGCTCCTGAGCCTTGCGCTCCTTTTCAGCGGCCTTTTCCGCGGCTACGCGCTCCTTCTCCTCGCGCTCAAACTCCCAATCACCGCAAGCCTGTTCAATGTCGAACGCAGGCACCTTGTCGGTGGCAATGGGGTTGGCGCAAGTAAACGCAACCTTCACCCAGCAGGTCACACCGTCAACCTCGGAGGGCAGTGCGAAAGTCGATGCGCCAATCTGACGCGCACCCTCAGGCAGAATCATGCCGATGATGTTGGACTTAGCAGTGGACAGAATCTCGGACTTCTTCATAGTGGTAGCCATAGCAAACCTCTTTCTCCTACACTTTCGGCAGTAGGCGCTCTGTTTTGAGTTTCGTTCTCTCTCTTTGAGAACATATTCATTATACCATAGATTGCGGAGTTTGTCAAGAGTTTTTTGAATTTTTCCTGTTGCTCTATCGTTGAGCTATTCGCTCCTAAATAGGGCGAGTTCGGAGTTGAACCGTACCGCGTGCAGGTTCCGCTCTCTTGAGGTTTCCGTTCCCTTTGGAGTGATTATAGTATACCATACCCTTAGGAAAATAGACATAGACAAATCAATCAAGAACCTGGACAAATGTTGCGCCGCGCCCGGGAGATAGTCCCTTAAATAGGACTATCAATTTGCGGGTGACCAAGGTCTTTGTATATGTCATCCAAATAATCGCTCACAGCTGCGAGAATGTACTCTTTAACATTATCATTATATCGCGTATTATAGTCACTATAATCAACAATGTGACCGCCAGCATCTCGGATACGCAGGTCGCCTTCGCCAGGAAAACCACTTACTTCAAAATACATAGTCAATCCTCCATCTGTTTTTCTGTGTCGATGTAACTTTTCTGTTTGTGGAGTATCCGTGTTTTCAATTCTAATTTCCATTTTCTTTTCCCCTTTCTTTAATATAATTATATCATGCTTACTTTTAAAAGTCAATAGAAAAGTTATGCAAATATGATGTTTTGCTTTGTACTTTTGATTCATTGCGCCCGGGCAAGCTTTGTTAAATTTTTAACAAAGCAGGGCATAAGAAAAGGGGCAAGAAAATCTTGCCCCAATTCATTACTGCTCGGAAGAGTCCCCCTTGGCATCAGTCTTTGCGGTTTCACGCTTGGCCTTTTTGGCGGCCTTTGCCGCATCACGTTGAGCTTTTACGCGTGCCTTTTCAGCGTCCTTACGCGCCTTGTCAGCAAGACGCGCCTGCTTTGCGTCCTCACGCGCCTTAACAGTGAAGTCATATTCATCAGCGGCGGCGGCAAGGTCATAAGCCTTTGCTTTTTCGGTATCCGCATAACGGTGCGCGGCGACCTTAACAGTCATCGGCACATCAATCTCGGTCTCTCCGTCCTTAACAGTGACATACATACCGAACTCTGCGCCATCAACCTGGTACGGCAGGTCTGCCAACTTCAGCTGGACGATAATCTGCTGGCGGGCGGCTTCCATAATCTCAAACTGCTTCATCATAAGTATACCTCTTTCTCTCACTCTTGGCTGTGAGCGCCTTGTTCTGTACCCCTTTGGAGTATCTTTATTATATCACAGTCAGCGGAGTTTGTCAAGCGTTTTTTAGAATTTCTTTTGAAGTTCTCCGCTTGCTTTCCTCTCTTGACTGTATATATAGTATAGCACAGCATAGCACAAAAAGGTATAGACAAATCATGCAAGAACATGGATAAATGTTGCGCCGCGCCCGGACGCGAGTTAGGTACGACTAACTCAAAAGGAAAAGAAAAGAACCGTTCTGATTTTGAACGGCTCAATTTTTTATAGTGCGGCCAACTTTTTACGCAGTTCCTTCAATTCTTTTTCGAGTTCTTCAATTTCGGACTGAATCTCAATTTTCTTCGCGGCAACTTTCTTTTGATTGCGGCGATTGATTTTTTGCGCCTTCTGCCATACGCCACCACGCGGAGTTTTGTCCAGCTTTTTGTGCATAGCTAAGCACTTTTTTAAAATTGACGCTTCTATGTCGGAATCGTCAATGCCCTTGTGCTGTTCGACAAACTTAAAATTTCCAGTCAAAAAACGGTAAGCACATTCCGCATTTGTAAGAATGTTTCCTTTTTCAGATACCCAGCCCTGCGCAATAGCAGTTTTGTAATAGTCATTCCCCGCAAGAAATGCACAAACGGCCATATTCCAGATACAGTACAGTCGGACGCCCTTTTTCCAAAACCATTTATAACGGCCATCCGTTGAAAAATTCATAAGATTGTTAAGGGCGCGGCGGTCAAAAGCCATGTTGTAAGCGTAACACTCTTTGCAGTTAAACTGCGCTAAATCGTCAAAAAAAGTTTTTCGCGCAAAATATGCGCTAACAAGCTGTTTTTTGCCTGCCCAAATATCCTCCCAATAGGAAGGAACTTTTTGGACGTAATAAGCTGAATCCATCAGCGCGGCATCAAGAAAAATTTCTTTGATGACAAATGAACGGCGGCAAACCTCGCGCATCTCTGCACCCTCGTACAAAATGTAAGAGAAGTCGTAAGGGAGGGGTTTACTCAAACCACCTGCGGTTTCAGTGTCGAGAACGCAACGAATCTTTTTTTTGCTCAATGGGTTCAACCTCTTTCTATTGATTTCTTAGAACACTATTATTATAACAGACTGTATACAATTTGTCAAGCCAAAAAACGAAAGAATTTTCAAACGAATTTTGTGCAATATACCGAAAATGAGAGTTAGGCTTAACTAACCGCGCCCGGGCAACCGCTTGTTAAATTTTTCACAAAGTTGGGTCAAAAGAAAAGAGAGCGCATTTCTGCGCCCTCAATTCTATCAAGCCTGTTCGGCGTCACGAGCCGCCTTTTCTGCGGCACGCTTAGCACGACGGTCAGCGTCAGCTTTGACCTTATCATCATGCTTACGCTTGCGCTCTGCGACTTTTGCGGCAGATTCTGCCAGCTCTGCCTGATATTTCTCAACCGCATCGTCAAGATTAAACGCGGCAACCTTTTCGGTAGCGATAGGGTTCGCAGCAGTTACCGCAATTTTGGTGTAGGTCTGATTGCCCTCATAGTCGATAGAGGGGATAGCCCACAGGCCAGAGCCAATTTGGACAGCGCCGAGGGCTTCCAGATTCAGCTTTGCAAGGGTGTCAGCTTTGATAGCGGAGAGCAGGTCGGACTTTTTCATAGTGTTAGCCATAAGATACCTCTTTCTCTTGCAGTCAGTCGCAAGTCACTTTGTTTTCTGTTCCTCTTGGAACATCTTTATTATAGCACAGTCGAGAGCGTTTGTCAAGAACTTTTTTTTATTTTTTTTTTGGAACTCTTTGTGAGCGGTTTCTTGTTCCGTTCCCTTGACTGTATATATAGTATAGCATAGTTAAATGTTGATGGACATGGATAAATCGTGCGAGAACATGGACAAATGTTACAAGCCGCCCGGGCGAAAAGGAGTCCCATAAAAGGGACTCCAATTCGTCACACCAAAGAGTAGTAGGGAATGCTTTCTTTCATAAGAACTTTACTATAATCCTCGTTGAAATGACAAGTTTTACATTTCTTGCAACGCTCAATGTCATGCGCCCAACTACAAAAACCTTCTCGCGGAATTTCTCGAATCACACCATCAACCATTTCACGCTTAACAAGTCCCATCTTAACAAGCCGCAGACAACAAGCGGCAATCATCTCGACAGTGACACCGCGAGGAAAACCAACATTATCATTGATCCACTGACAAATTTCTTTGCATCGCACAGGATGATTCATAACTTGAAGTGCGCGATAAACGCAATCAGTACACATGAACTGCCACGCAGGAGTGGACAGCATAGGGAAAGCGCGAAGAATATTTTCGTTGCAATCAATAACAATAGACATATCAGTTACCTCTTTCTTTCTTTTCTCTCTTGGTGTACTTATATTATATATTATTTGCTCTTGAATGTCAATAGGCAAAACGAAAGTTATTTATTTAACAATGTCTTGCCCGGGCGTGGTTAGCTATAGCTAACCATTTTTTAAAAATAATGCTTGACTTTTGAGCGCGGCTGTGCTATACTAATAATAAAGAAAGCGAGGTACGCAATGAAAATCACAAAACTCAAATTTGAAACCGATTTTCCTATCGACTTTTTCTTGGCTCTTAACACTTGCCCTTGGAATAAAGAAGAACGTTATAGGTGGGCAATCAATTTTGCCGAAGAATGGGGACTTGAAGTTCATAATGGTATGACTCGCGTTGCTTTTGTGTTCGATGATTTTGCAATTAAACTCGATATTAACTCTAGTACTAATGGTTGTGAAGAAGAATACAAGCGTTTCCAAATTGCGCGCGAATATGGAATTGAACGAATCCTTTTAACCATTGAAAAATGGTACACTTCACCGCGTGGTGTTACTTTTTATTTCATGCAGAGTTAGGTGCAACTAACTGTGCCCGGTGAGTTAGATATGACTAACTACACATAGAATAAAAACCCGCCGAAGCGGGTCAAAATTATTTCGCACCAGTGTAAAGCGTTTGAAGTTCATCAGGCAGTTCACTCCTTAAACTTTACATTCATAAAGACTTCTACTTTTTCATCAGCCGCGAAGAATACGGGCAAACCATTCGAGAGCATCACGGCATTATACAGTCGATTCTGAGCGATGAAACGCGGAACAACCAAACATAATCTGCCGCGAGGATAACGAACATAATCGCCCACCTCTGTATTGCTAAACAGAGACAAAGTTTTTTCGGTAAGGTTAATCTGCATAGACACCAGCTCCTATTGATAAATTAAAATGCTTGACGGGAGTTTTCTGGCTTGGCTATTGCCTTGCCTACCCGTTAGTTCATTTCCTTTTGATGTATTTATTATATCATACTTAATCCCGATTGTCAAGGGCTTTGCGGCAAATTTCTTTGTTGATTTTGCGCATTTTGTGCGTACAGTCATGCTTATCTTGACGGATAGAGTTTAACCGCGCGTGCTGGCAATAGAAGTGACGTGCAAACTTATCCTCAAAGGTTAGCTTCTTTTTCTCATTCTTTGCGGCCATACTATCATCTCCTTTTTCTATATTATACTATATATAAAGTAAAATGTCAAGCGTTATTTATTTAACAAAGTTCGCCCGGTGGATAATTAAACGTGACTAACTTTAAAAATAATGCTTGACAACTTGAATTATATATGTTATAATGAATACATCAAAAGGAGGTAATAGGTATGAAGAAAATGGTCGAAATGGATTGCTGTGATGTTTGTGGCAAGCCGCTGTATACATCGCCTGAGAACGTTGAAAGTTACCCTTTTAAGAACGGTAATGGACAACAATTTGATGCAGTTCTTTGCGAGAATTGCTTAGACAATAAAGTTTTTGAGTGCCTAGGTTGCGGTTGCTATTTGTGCGATAAGGACATTTTTCATATCAATTGTTTTGACTACTGCGAGCAATGTGCTGAAGAGTTGCTCGAAGATAAGCGCCAGGAAATCAAAAATTTGGAAACTGGTTTAAAAGACGCAAGAGAAGCGTTTGAACGCCGCAAGGCAGAGAGGGAGTAATCCCTCTTTTTTATTTTGATTAGTTAGTTATACCTAACTTACCGGGTGACAGTTAGCTTTAACTAATTCCTGATATTAAAAAAGAGGGCTTTTCAGCCCTCAAAATTATTTTGTTTTAGTCGATGCACCGAAACCGCGAAGCAAAACGAAAGCAATATAAATGCCCCAAAAATTAGTTTCTGGAATCGCTGGCAAGAAAATAAACCATGGCAAGAGCATCAACGTATAAAAAGTATACCACAGATGTGCGCCAAACAAAACCAGTGCAAAGCCAAGCATAACAATGCAAAAAACAAGCTCCATATTATCCTTGTTTTCGTTAAAAGCCTGAAGCAAACCTGCAAAAATCAACAGTCCGATGAAATAAACAACCAGTAAGAACCCAAAACATCAGACGCACCCCTTTACCTTGTATGTCATAATGTAATTGCGGCGATTCTTGCACTTTTCGTAACGCTGGCGTTCCTTTGCTTGATAATAAGCAATTTCGGGATTGCCCTTAAACTCGATAGGGTCGAGCTTGCCGCAATTTAGGATAAAGCCATAGTTTTCATCGACTTCATAACCAAAAACCTGCATTTTATCTTACCTCTCTTTTAGTTTCTATAATTATTATACCATACATTTGCACCATTGTCAAGAGTTATTTCCACTCAATATCTTGCGGTTCAATCTCTGGTACATCGTAATTTTCATCGAGGGCAAACATTTTGTCTGCGGTCATAAACATCAAACTATAAGGCCCGATGTCATGATCTGCGGCAACAAGCCAAACCTCTTTGCCTTTTGCTTTTGCATAGCCCATCTCCCATGCCGCACCATCATCGGATTTGTAACCATAGGAAATACACATGACAAGGTCAGCCGCGTCAAGCTGTTTATGGTCTTCCTCAAAGATTTTCTTTGCCCAAACATGGTTGGGCAGTTCCCATGCATTAGGTACTTGAAAATCCTGCGGGCAGTAGATAGTTGCGCCGCGAAAAATGGTTTTCAACCACTTTTCAATGTACTTGACATTTCTCTGTTCCCATTTGTAGAAAAGCGGACTTGCAATGTAGATATTCATTTGTTTATTCCTTTCTCTCTTGGTGTAATTATATTATACAGTATTAAACATAAAATGTCAAGGATTATTTTATGAAGATTCGTACTATTGATTTGTACTTTTGATGCACGGCGCCCGGGCGAGTTAGATATAACTAACTTTCAATTAAAAGAAAACCGCCCGAAGGCGGAAAGAATCAAAGAACTTTCAATTCTATTTTAGCATCTTCAACCTCTTGACCAGATTCAAAATATGTTGTTTCTTCTCCTTTCAAAAGGTCAATGGCGTTATTAGCACTAATTTTAATATAAACTCTTCCTCCATACTGGAAAAATTCACCGAGTTTAAAAGTACCAAACGGAAGAAATACTTTAGAGGATGCCAATTTTGCAAAAGACATAATCAAAAACCACCTTTCTTAATCAACTCAAAAAGTTTTTCAGCCGTTACGGCCTTGCCACCGTGTTTTTCCCATGCAGACAGATTTTGTTCTTCATCATCGAAAAGAATCGTATTGACGCGATTTTCAGGGCGGACAATCGACCATTTGGGAACGCCGTAAGCAACCACATGAATTTCTTCCGCGTAGGGGAAGAACTTTGCAAGCCATTCTTTTTTTACCTTGCGAATTTCGGCGTTGAAACCCTTGTTATTTTCCTTAGAACACCAGCTGATAATGCCGATGCCAAAACCTTGAGCCTGCAAAATTTGCACGATTTTCGCAAACTGTTCAGCGGTAAACAACGGCTCTGCCACGGCATAGGGGCGAGGGTCATGAGCCATCAGGCAATCAAGCCAACCGTCCACGCCGTAGAAGTTGGTAATCGTGCCGTCCATGTCGAAGTAAGCCATTTTTTTCATATCTGTTTGTTCCTTTCTCTCTTGGTGTATTTATAGTATAGCATACCTTGCAACTTTTGTCAACAGATTTTTTATGGACATTTTAATTATTGATTTGTACTTTTGATGCGTGGTACCCGGGCAGCGCTTGCTAAATAATTAACTTTCAATTTAGGTATTGACAAATGAAAAAAGATATAGTATAATATAAGTACACCAAAAGAAAAGGAGAACAAATCCTATGGAGTTTACGCTTAATCCTCATACAAATTTTTTGACTACTGCAAATGTGAAACCGAGAGATTTGTTTAGAATCGGAGATACTTGGTTCTTTGCTATCAAAGACGATAAAGATTATTTTGATGATTTTCATGGTCTGAACGCAATCGAGTTGCCTTGCTGCGGGTATCGCGCTTTTGATGATGATATTATCATTGATGAAATTGTTACCCCAAAAGGAGTTTCTTTTGAATAAGACTTGACATTGTGCTTATACTGTGCTATAATATAGGTACATTAAGAAAGGAGCAAACCAAATATGAATAAGATTAAGTGCGAAATCCAGAGCAACATTTTTGAAGATTTTCCCGTTGGCACTATTTTCTCACATGGTGGCGATTTTTATATCAAAATCAATCAAGATGAAATTTGGGATGACCTCGGCCCCGCGGAAGATTGCAGTTTCGATGATGAAGTTGACAAGAGCACTGTGCCTAATGCCGTTCGTTTAAGTGACGGTAAGGCTGCGTATTTCAATGATCGAGACAGAATTGACATGATTTATTTTAATACTACGCTGTCAATCAGCTGAACCTTGCGCCCTTCATGGGCGCATTTTTTTTGTACTAAAAGTTAGTCGAGACTAATCCACCCGGGCAAGTTAGCCATGCCTAACTCAAGACAAAATTAAAACCGCCCATTTCTGGGCGGCTAGCTCTAATCTCCGTTGATTTGGGCGCGGGTGTCGTTTTTCTGCGCCTTGCGGTCATATGCAGTTTTCTTTTTGAAACGAGCGGGGCGTACTCCCACAAAGGTCTGACGCCGTGCGGCTCGCTCTTTTTTCTGTCGGTTCTTTTCAAGCATTGTAGTTACCTCTGATGTGTACATCATAGACGGACAGTGTTTCCAGCGGGTGGCGATTCTGCACAATCTTGGTCGCGCTTGCTACATCGGAAGCCCACGCACTTTCAACCAGCAGCTCATTGATCTTATTGTAGTAGACAACATCATAGCAGTTCAGTTCCTTAACACTCATGGGATTTACCTCTCTTTCATTTTCTATATATATTATAACATAGGTTTTTGCGTTTGTCAAGATTCAAAGAACAAAAAAGTTAAAAGAAGATATAAAGGATAGAGGACAATCTGAAGTGCCGCAATCAAAATTGTTTTGAATGCAAGAATAGGAATAAACAAACCGCATTTCAAACCATTCAAAATATCCTTTAGCTTGACTTCTTTTGTGTGATGAATCACACAATGCGCGACCAAAAGAAACCGCGCAAGATATGCAAGGGTATCACCCATAAAAAAAATGAGAAGCAAAATCCCACTTTTTATTGCAAAATTTACAAGTGTAGACAACATGAGAATAATTCAAACCATCGTAAATCATTTTAAATACTACCTCGTTAATAAATTTTTGTAAGATTGCCTTCTTCGTCAAACTCAAGACTTAAAGTATCATATCCATTAGTTTCAATCTCCATATATCTTTCGTTATTTACATAAACACGATAATCAGTATGAGAAAGAATTGTATTAAGCATTTCATGGTCAGTCATTTTATTTACCTCTTTTTTATTTCTTATGTTGTATATATTATATCATAAGATATATAATTTGTCAATACTATAAATCGGACTTCCAAATCGCCCGGTAAAGTTAGTCTTAGCTAACTCAGCGGATAAATAAAAGCCCGCAAAAGCGGGCAAAATTATTTTCGTTCCATTAGCCACGAGGTAACGACCATCGGTGTTTCAGTTTTAAACCCAATTATTATACAGGCAACTTGCTTTTTATTATATGATACTCGAATACCAACAGAAATGATTTCGTTTCCCTCTAGCTTTACTTCATAAATTGTGGCGCGTTTCATTTTTGTAGATGAGATTTTATTTAGGTTAATATTGCGCTCCTCTACTCTGTCTAAAAAATGTCCAGTCCTTGCCAATCTTTCAAAGTCTACTGTGTCAAGTTTTTCCTGAGCTAACTTAATCAGCGGCTTTCGCTTGGACAGCTGATAGCCGTTATATACCACCATTTTCTTTGCTCCTTTCTCTCTTGGTGTATCTATATTATACATCATTGCACGAGAAATGTCAAGAGAAAATTTGAAAGTTAATTATTTAACAAAGTTGACCCGGGCAGTTAATCCTAACTAATTCGCATAATAAAAAAGAGGGCGTAAACCCTCTTAATATCTATAAAATATAGGCGTTCTATCGCCAAATCTAATAATTTCACCATTACAAACTTTTACGGCAAGATTATCTTCGTGATTATACTCACAATCATGCGCTAATTTAATAAAAGCACTGCCGCTTGTGCTGGTAAACTTAGAACCACAAGGCAACTGACCAAAAGGAACGATAATAACTTTCTTAGCCATTTTACATAACCTCCACATAAAAAGCGCTGTAAGTACCACGCTCACTATCGCAGTTGTAATACTCAAAAGCATTTACCAGCGAATCAAAAGAAGAATAACCCGCATAATAGTTTGCGTTACTCTTGTAATTTACAAGGACGCCCCAGCGCAACGGGTCTTGGAAACGCGGGACAATCCAAAATTCTTTACCTTCGTTGAACAGTTTACGAGCAGTACGCTTATTGATTCTCTTGACAGTCATTTTGTTTGCCTCTCTTATCTCTTATCTTGTATATAGTATAGCATAGATAATTCAGAATGTCAAGCATTATTTTCCTTAAAGTACGTTTTATTGGACTGCGACCGGGCGGTTAGTTATGCCTAACTAAAGGATAAAAAGAAACCGCATCGAGTATAGAAGCCCTGCAGTAGCTTCTGCCTGTTCGATGCGGACAAGTATGGTGCTTGTTTGGCGGCGCACCCGCCCATCAATAGCGCAATAAGTAAGCGCTAGACGAATCCAGTATAATACATTTTAATTACCTTCTATATTTCAATAAAATTTTAGGTTAAGTCGCTAAGTAAATCCCGTATAATATTTCATGGGGCCTCCCGCCGCAACCGATTATTGCGGCTTCGTAATTCGATTATACACAATATATCAAAGCGTTTAATCTTCGGGCGCTACCCCTACGTCCATGTCATAGGCATTTCCTTTCTTTATCTTATGTACTTATTATAGCACATAAGTGGTAGATTGTCAAGCCTTTTCAAGGAAATATTTTCTGCCGCGAAAATATTTCTTGATGAAGAAGGGCATCAGAATGAGATCGAGCAAAGTCGCATTGAAGTAGAAAACTTCAATGGTTTCTTTATTGCGCGGCAGGATGGTCAATCGTGTCATTTATTTTCTTCCTTTCTCTCTTGCTGTGTATATATAATACCATAGAATTATGGGATTGTCAATAAGAAATTTGAATTTTGTAGTCCGATTTATGGGATTTAATTTGCGCCCGGGCAGTTAGACATGACTAATTAATTGCAAAATAATAAGCCGTCAAAATTTATTTGACGGCATTGAATTTTAATAGACAGGAATAATTTTGATTCCATACCAATCAATCATTTCTTGATAAGCGGGACGATAAAGATTTTTGACAACATAAAAAGGGGCTTTAGTGAGAATATCGCCAATAAGGTTATCCTGAAGAACTTCCCAAGCATTATCAAGAGGAGTCCAACTAATGATACACAGTTCTTTTTTACCTTTGCTTTTGGCTTCTTTTAAGGCTTCTTCAAGCAAGTTAAAAGCAGTCCAAAATTCCACATCGCTATCAGGTTTTTTAGAACGCTACTTTTCAATCTTACGCTGCATAAAATAACCGCTCTTTTTCAAATGATTTATATAGCCCGCGGCCATAACTACACCCGCGATTTCATTCGCAATCATATAACCAATGATAAAAGCTTCCATAATATTTACCTCTTTCTTTGTTTCTGTATATATTATACCATATATATTTTATTTGTCAATACCATAAATCGGACTTTCAAAGCGCCTGGATAAAGCAGTTAGGCTTATCTAACTGCGGTTGAATTATTTCTGGACAATATCATTCATCTGGTTTGTTAAATCAATGACAAGTTGACGATAATGGTTAAGTTGTTCACTTAATTCTCGCGCAATGTTGCTTGCTTCTTCCTTTTGGGCATTAAGATTTGCCCACTGGTCAAGTTCATCAATCGTTAAGCCCATTAGTTTTGCTTTGAGTTCTTTCGTCATTGTAATTACCTCTTTCTTAATTTCTATATTTATTATATACCATTTAATTCTGTTTGTCAAGCATTATTTTTAATTCTGCATCGTTTTTGCATTGATATTTTTACCCATAATCATATTACAAGCGTTAAATGCTTCAGCATAAGACAAACCACTTTCATAAACTTCCCAATGGTTCTTTTCAGTTTCAAAGTATACCGTCCACATAATGTTTACCTCTTTCTTATCTCTTATCTTGTTTATATTATACTATATACAATCTTATTTGTCAATACCTATTTTAGGAAAGTCCTAATTATGGGACTGCAAAGTCGCCCGGGAATTCAAGTTAGTTGAAACTAACCAAAAAAATAAAGGACTGATTTCTCAGCCCTTCTTGTTGCTTAATAACCAATCAACATAATCTTTACTAACTTCACCTTGCCTCGGCAATGTTTTACCAAAAGGGTCAGTATAAACATGATTGACTTTATATTTTCCTGTTTCTGTGCGCTCAACGCTCAAAATTTTGTTGCCGATTGCGCGGTAATACTTTTCTTTTTCCATTTGGTTTACCTCTTAAAAATCACGGTCATCAAACATAGGCTGGTCAGCCATAAAATAATGATAGCCAGCCAAAACTTTTGGACTAGAATCTTTCGGATAGTAGTCATGCGTGGCTTGATTGAGTTTGTCGCATTCTTCTTGCGAACCACCATAACGATACAAGAAAGTATTGCCATCTTTTTCCATGTAAATGCACTTCATATTTATTACCTCTTTCTCTCTTTCTGTATCTAAATTATATCATACATTTCGGGATATGTCAATAGTAACTAGTCCAATTTATGGGACTTTTCTAAATTTTTTAGTTAGTCAAGACTAACTTTACCCGGGTATTTTAGGAGTCGATAAAATTATAAGCTGGCCGCGCACAAAATAATAGGAAAATTTTTTTAATCAAAAAACCGTACGAAATAGGAAAATTAAATTTAATTTTAGGATTTGCTATTAATAAAATTAAAATTAAATTATATAATTTTAGGATTTTTTATTGTATATATGTATATATAAATATATATAATTCATATTAAATGATAGTTAGTTTCAGGATTTTATTTTAATTCTTTTTCTATTGATCAAAATAAAACCAATATAATTTTAGGATAATTTATATACATATATATAAATATATACATATATACAATATAATATATCATTTCGGGAAAACTAATTTCAAAAGTAAAAATTAAATTTTTTAGAATTCAAATTTTATTTGATCGCGCCCGGCGGATACCTTGTATAGTTTTGGGATTTTATTATTAGATTTTGCTATTGATTTGCGAACAAATCAAAATAAAATCGAGTGACCCTATTTCGGGAAACTCGATTTTTTAATTTGAGTATGATTTCAGATGAATCAAAATTAAATCATCCATTTCAAATTCATATAAATCCAATGGGGCATTTCAGCTTTGCTCATATTTTTCAGTGCGATTTCATCGAACATCAGACCACCTTCAACCTCAAAAGCCTTGATGCCGTTTTTGTTTAAAAGCTCTGCAAATGCTTTGTTATCGAACAGGCTGTTGGTGTTGTACATTTTCATAGTAGATACCTCTTTCTTTCTCGGTGCTTTTATCTCTTTCAGTGTCTATATTATAGCACTGTGCAAGCCGTATGTCAATGTTTGATAATACTATAAAACGGATTCCTAAATAAAATCATAATATTCTAGTTAGTTATGACTAACTGCGAATTAGCATAATTGGTTAGTTATAACTAACCGAACTATGACGCTATTGAATTAGCTATGACTAACTCTTGCCCGGGTGAACTAGTTAGACATGACTAACTTGCCCGGGCAAACATCGTTAGCTATGCCTAACCCGGCGGAAAAGAAAGAGCGGATTAGTGCTCGTTACTAACCCGCTTCAAGAGTTCTTCATAAGGCTGGACTGATTTGAAATCGCCCGTCAGAATCAAATTTTCATTTTCATCGAAGATTTGGATAAATTCATCCATAACTCTTTCTACGATAAAACCCATTTCATCGAGAGCCATCAGCATTTCATTGATTTCGTTCATCATTTTAGTTACCTCTTTCTATTGGTTGATTAGTTGATTGATACACAAGGATTAGGGCGGCCCACCCCGAAGGGTGGGCTTTTCAGCCCCTCTCTCACTTGGAGAGGTTCCGCAGGGAACTCTCGGTGCAGAATGTTGCCTTCTGGAATTTTACCTGATAAGCGATTCCATCGGCTTCAATGTCGCCCGCTTCAGTGAACGGAACATTATCTTTTGTCCAGGTCTGTCCAAAGTACTCGGTCATAAGCATCTCGAAGATTTCGCCCTTGTTGTACTTGCTGGTCTTAACCATCTCATTGAACTGATCTTCTGAACAAACCGCAATCAGCTTGCCAACAGTCTTGAGCATTTCCTTCTGTACCTTGTTGGGGCTGAACCGGACAGAGTAGCCGCCGCCGTTTTTGCTGGAGGCATGGTCAAGGGTCAGCGCATAGGGCAGAACGCTGGAATCGGTGATAACGGCATAGACGACGCCGCGGTCCGTAAAGCCAAAAATGTAGTTGTGGGTGAATGACAGCGCGTTGTAACGGTCGGTCATGGTCTTGAGCATGGTCAGGTTGGTCATAGTGAATACCTCTTTCTAGGGTTGCGCCCTCTTTGTTTTTATGCCCTTATTATACACGTATCCGGTTTATTTGTCAATGCTTTTTTTGCAAATTTCTTTTCGTTAAAATGCACAACATTTTATATAGTTTTTGTGTATTTTGCTATATGGTCAGAGTGGTTGACCCGCGCGTCGTTTGTACGAGGTACACGGTCAGGTGTGCGTGTACCGCATACAATACGGGGTGTATACGGTACACGCACACTTGACCATGACCGGGGTGTGTATTCAGGACGCGGACAGATTGACAAATTTTTAACGGGCGGGGCCTAGTTATCACTGTACAGAAATTACTCAAATTAAAATTCCAATTTTTACCAAATTTAAACTCAAATCCTTGAGTTCCGCTCCTACCCACCTATTTGACTTCTCCCTCCAACTCTGATATAATTTAATTAGAAAAGTTAGATGAGAAGATATTTATTTTACTTGTTAATTTTTTAACAATCATCTTCTCATTATTATTTAAGGAGAAACAGCAATCTTATAGCTCCGCTAACTTAGATTGCTTAACAACCAATGCTAGATTTTGATATTTACTCAGATACAGACCGCGCTACCGCAGTCAAAGATGAATTATCCAAACTTACTAAACCACCCACTCAATCTCAACTTGAAACAATGGCCAATTATATTCTTTTTGGTAAAGATTCTAATGGGCAAAATGCAGTGGATCGTGGCGAAGTTCAAATTCAAACTAAATATTCATCTTATCGTAAAAAGAAAGAAGAGTCTCTCGATGAGCTTACCGAGTCTCCTACTTTCAATGAAGCTGAACTCAAACCCATTCATCGCTCAGTTTATAAAAATCCTAAACCAGAGCTTGATCGTTCGCTTCCCGAACTCCAACCTCTCCTCACTACCATTGCGCAATATGAATCGTAGTTAGAGGATTTAGAAAAACTCCCGCAAACAAAAGATGTTAAAGACCGCATCTATAATTTGAAACATTTAGTTATTTCGCTTAAAAAAGAACAATATTCACTTTAGGAAATTGTGCGCCCGCCGCTTCAATTAATGAGCTATAATCGTCCCGCGCCAGAACCTTTTGTAGACAATCTCTGCGAAAATATTGGTCCTCTCGGCTTAAAAATTGGTAATCTAACTCGATTTACCGATCCAAAAGAAGATCATAATCAATCTTAGCTTTCAGATTTTTATGATCCCACACGCAAAGGAATTAATCTCGAAGACCCTACTCATATTTATTTTCTCATCGAGGCTTATGAATCTCTTTATGAGAGGGGGCTAGATAATCCGTATATTAATGCTAAGTACCTAATTGAGACATTAGACTGGTATATAGATTAGGTTCCATTTGATCAGAATCGTCTGGATATTATTGCGCTCAAAAAACGCCATTGTCCCAATAGCCAAATTCGCAAATATCTCAATGAGAAATATGGATTTAATTATAGCGAAAATTATATTAGCACAATTTACACTAAAGAAATTTGTAAAAAGATTGCGGCGCAAGTTAGTTTGCATAAAGAGAAATGGGAAAGACGTTTCGAGCCGGGAGTTTGGAAAAAGTGTTCTTGCTGCGGCGAATGGAAATTAAAAGATGCCCGCGAATTTGTAAGACGAAAAAATTCAGAAGATGGATTTACTTCTCGTTGTAAAATGTGTGATAGAAAGAAGAAATTAGCTAAAAAGATAGAAGAAAATAAACCAATAAAATAAATCGAACATCGTCGCGCAATCAAAAGCAAAACAGCTATATGAATGGTTGGAATTAGTCCATTTCAACCAGAACATCAAATTTCTGCCAATTTGAGCTTAGTTTTGCTTTTGATTGCGCGACGACTTTTTGTATAGGAAGGATTTAAAATGAAATGTAATTTTAAAAAGAAGATTCAAGAGAAAAAAGTTCGCCCCGATTTTATGACAGCTTTTAATCGGGCTTTTGTAGATGGAGATTTTAAAGATTTGATTGCGCCCGAAGCAATGAATGAATCTTTACTTCAACTTTTGAAAAATTAGAGTTCTCTTTGCGACTGAGACTTAGTCAATAAGGAGGGATTTTATTTTGAAAAAAATTAAATTCAAAATGCGAGCTTGCCCTTGCTGCGGGAATATGCTTGGCGCGAGTTCCTATCCAGAAACTAAATCCCCATTTTTCCCCGACGGACATTTAACTATTTGCGGCAATTGTTTAGATGAACAATTAGTTGATGTAAATGGCGAATGGGCCACAATGGATTATATTTGTGAATGGGCAGATGTCCCATTTATTCCAGAGCAATTCACAAAAGTATGGGATTCTTGTCCAGAACATACTGTGTCCTAGTATTTAAAGCTATTTGGACAAGCTGAATATGCAAGGCTCCATTGGGCAACTTATCAAGAGAGATGGAAGAAAGCAATTGAAGATGGACAAGATAAATTACTTCATCCTTTATTTAATCAAGAAGAACTTGACCGCTTGCGAAAATCTTGGGGTAGTACCTATTCTGATGAAGAATTATATCAATTAGAAGATTTATACACTGGTATGAAAAATAGCTTTGGTATTTCTGACCCAACTAGAGAAGATAATGCTAAAAAGATGTGTAAAATTTCTAAAGAGATTGATAGGTGTATTGCTAATGGCAGTGCGGGATTGGATAAACTGGTTTCATCTTATTCTAAGCTGCAAGATATTGGTGAATTTTCATCAGAAAATGCAAAAGATTTTAATAATTTTAGTTCAATTTCCGAGCTTGCACTTTATCTTGAAAAAACTGGGTGGAAGAAAAAATTCCATAATGATGAAACTCACGATGTAGTAGATAACACAATGAAAAACATTCAATCTTACAATAGAAGATTATATCAAAGTGAATCTACTATTGGTGACTAGATTGATGATGTCTTAGCGGCCAAAGCAAGAATGGATGCAATCGAAGATAAGATTTTAGATTCAGAAATGGATTAGTTTGACGTCGATGCTCTTAAATTAGATGATGAAGATTCTATGGAAGAATTTTCACCAAATATATGAGGTAAAATATATGGGTAAATTTAAACCGGAATTTAATATTCCAAAGAACGTTAAACTAACGGAAGAATATGTAGAATAGAATAGAAAAGAAGTAACAGGGATGATGGAGCATTTTCTTAATTATCCAGATGTGTTTTTAGATATGATTACTCCTTCTTACTCTAATTTCTAGTTATATTTTTACTAGAGAATTTTTCTTAGGGCGGCAATTAGATATAGGTATCTTTATGTTGTTGCGCCCAGAGCATTCTCTAAATCGTTTTTATCAATTTTAGCGGGATTTCTTAGATGTATGTTCTTGCCAGGTAGTAAATTCTTTATTGTGGCCCCAGGCAAGTCCCAAGGCGCGAAAATCGCAAAAGAAAAACTTGATGAAATTTTTTAGAAATTCCCACTACTTAAAAATGAATGTTTGAAATACAATTGTAGTCAAGATTACGTAACTGTGGTATTTAAAAACAATAGCGTATTTGACGTTGTTGGTGCTCTTGATAGTACTCGTGGCGGAAGAAGGAACGGTTACAGTTATAGAATAATAATCTTCTCCCTCTCCTAATTCTATCAAAATTTAATAGAGTAAGCTCTTTCAAAAGAAGAAATTAATATCGCGCAAATTTCGTCAATTCAGCCGTTCTAAAATCGCGGAATTAAGCGGGAATGCTAAAAGTAGTTCTCTATCTACTCATGTTAACCCGAACCGAAGGCTATGCTCAGCATAGTCAGGGGCAACGCATAGAGAGTGAAAAGATATAATCTCTCCACGAGGCCGCGACAGTTTATCTGAAAAGATATGCTAAACTCATAAGAAATTATGAGAAGTAAAGGATAAAAAGCCTTTACGATAATAAATTTATTGGGAATTGTGGACGAGGTACGCGATCACGATGGCACTATGTTAACAGAAGTCGTCTTACCTCTGATGAACGTCGATAGACGAGACGTCCAGGGAGACATAGATCCAACTGAGCCAAACTAGTAGCAGATATATCAACAACTGTTTTTTCTTTTTATTACTTTAATAGTATTTTTATATCACTTTGCATGAAAAATTACTTTCTTTATAGAAGGTGATATTAATGAAATATTATTATTATGAAATTTTATGTAAAGATAATGGTAAACGCTATATTGGAATTACTACCAATCCAATTGTAAGAAAAAATCGTCATTTTAATTACTTACGGCAAAATAAACATCCTAATCCTATAATGCAAGCCGCATTTAATTATTATGGAGAAGATAGCTTTATTTTTTCAGTTTTTGACGATTTTGATACCGATAATATAGAAGAAGCCTACGCTAAAGAAAGTTACTATATTCAAACAAAAGGGAATTTTCCAGAAGGCTTTAATTGCAATATAGGTGGAGCACATTGTGGTCCGAAAGGAGATTTTTCAGAAGAGCAAGTTTTTGAAATTCTTAGTACAAAAGAATTTTTGCCTAATAGCGGACGCTTTTTAAGTCAATTATTAAATTTAAACGTCGGGACTGTTAATAATATTCTTTGCGAAGTTAATTATAGATATTGGGCAATGGATTATCATAATTTACCCTTTGAAGAAAGGAAGAAAATTTATGATAACTTTAATAGAAAATACTCCTTTGAAGAGAAATATATTCTTCAAAATAGGAAACCATCTTCCCGTAGACATCCTTCTGAAGACATATATGTTGCTCTTTTTTAGAAAGAATTTGGTATTCCAAAAGTTAGAAAAGAATTAATGACCACTTTAAATTTTGCCAATTATTCGAGTTTTAATACCATTTACAAAGGAACAAGTTATAGAACTGAAAGTTATCTCTATAATAAAATGTCTTTTAAAGAAAAAATTAGTTATATGTATCATTATGCAGAAATGCATAATCCAAAACTTCGTGAATTGCTGGAAAATCTAGAACAGACAATCAGCAGCCAAGCCACAGAAGTGGAAGGTTCAACGACTATCCCTATGGGAGTAGATTCAAGCGAATCGAAGTGCGAAGCCCTTAACTCAAAAGAGAAAGGTGAAGATATAGTCTAATCTTACGTGGGAACGTAAGCTGCGAAAGCGGAGTAAAATTAGCGACTTTACTCGAATGTTTAATGATATTACTAGTGCCGGAAATAAAGGCTCATACGCATATGATCGACTTATAGAACTTTTAGTCCAGTCTATAGTCGCGCCAGATACATCTTTTGTATTCGGATGTGATTATCGAGTCCCGGTTATGCATGGACTTTTAAATAAGAAGTTTATTTAGGAGTTAAAATTAAGCGGAACATACCGTGAAGACTCATTCGCACGCGAATATTTGTCCATTAACCCTCAATCCTAGTGGACATTAAACCTATTTAATTGCTGGAAAATCTCTTTTGAGACAATCAGCAGCCAAGCAATCTAAACATAGATTGAAGGTTCAACGACTATCCAATATGGAGTAGATTATAAGCTTATGATAATCGAAAAGGTAGGGTATCTTATAATTTATAAGATATATGATATAGTCTAATCTATATAGTAATATATAGCAGTCTAATAAACGGTATCTGCTTTGCGCGCAGATATGAATAAAAATGATGGACCGGAGGGTCCTCGGAATCTTGGATAGACTATGACAAATTATCAAAATATAGAACTATAGTTAATCCAGAAAAAACCTCTAAACTTCAAGCTGGAGACAAGAGTTACTACTATATATCTGTAGACGTAGCTCGTAAAGGCGTAAATACTTCTATTTAGATATTTAAAGTGCTTCCTCAAGAGACTCGTTTCCTTAAGAAACTTGTGAATTCTTTGACATTCCATGATATGCACTTCCAGCTTCAAGCAATAGAGCTTAAAAAGTTATATCAACGCTATCATCCAAAAGAAATGTGTATTGATGGAACAGGACTTGGAGTTGGCTTGATGGATTTCATGGTTATTGATTAGCTTGGTGAGGATGGCGTTATGTATCCCGCGCTAAGTTGCATTAATGACGAAGATTATAAGAAATATTCTGGACCTAAAGTGATCTATCTATTAAAAGTTAATGCAACTGAAAACAGTTTAATTCACTCAAACTGTTATACTCAAATTGCAAATGGTTCAGTTAGATTCTTAATTTCAGAATAGGAAGCTAAAGTTAAACTTTTAGGCACAAAGAAAGGGCAAAAAATGAAACCAGCTGAACGTTTGGTCCGTCTTGCGCCGCATATTGAGACAACTCGTTTGTTTGAAGAAATTTGTAATCTAAAAGTTAAGAATACTGGAACTAATACTGTAGTTGAACAAATTAGCTTTAAAATCAACAAAGACCGTTTTTCTGCTTTTGAATATGCGCTTTGGCGTATTAAAGCTGACGAAGATGAATACTTCCGTAAGAAACGCTATAAGAACAGAAGTTTAAGTAAATTTATGCTTTTTACGAAGAAATAAAAGGAGGTCTATATAAATGTAGGATATTAGCACTAAATTTGATATAGCTGAAAAATTTAAAGCTAAGAATTACGACCTCGCTCATTTTAATAAAATTGTAAAGCAAGTCTCTAAAACTCAAGAACGTCCTTATCCCAGATGGGGAGATATTGGCGGACTTCCAAGAATCCAAGCACATGGTTATAAATATACAATAGAAGATGTAACTAATGCTCTTGATAACTTGAGTCTCGTTGAAATGAGAAGAATTAGTCGTTATTTTTATAACACTAGTACTTCTTATAGACGTTAGATTGATCATTTTGCGCAGTTGTATAAGTATTATTATGTTGTCGATTTTAAGCGTGCAGCGCAGGCAAAAAAGAAAAACACTTTGCTCAAGATTTATAATGAGACTCTTGATTTTCTTGACTCAATTAATATCCGCGATATATTTGGTTATATTACTTAGAAAGTATTAGTTGATGGTGCATTTTTTGGATATGTAAATGAATTTGATGATAATAAAATTACAATTACTTAGTTGAATCCTAATTACTGTCGCTCAAGAGACACAAGTGCTTATGGAACAGCTTGTGTGGAGTTTAATGTTCAATATTTCGCACGCTATCAAGATAAAGCTGATTTGGAAAAGACTTTAAAGAATTTCCCAGCTGGTGTACGTTCTTATTGGAATGCTTATCATGCGGGCAAGGTAATTTCTCCTTGGGTGCGTTTGGCAACAGAATCTTCTTGCGCTTTCTTTATGGATAATAAGTGTACTCCGCCAATTTATAGTAGCATTATTGATATTATGAATTTTAGTGACTACAAGAACATTGAGAAAAAGCGTGATTCATCAGAATTGGAAAAATTACTTGTCTAGCAATTTAAACTTGACGAAGATGGCGATTTGGATGTCTTAATGGAAGAAATGGCTGGTATGCATGAAGCCGTTTCTCAGATGATGAATAGTCATGATAATATTGATGTTTTAACGACTATTGCAGATAATGTCGATTTAAAAGATACTCAATCTAATACTAATCGTTCTGGTGAAACTAATCTTCAAAAAATGCTACTCCCAAAATATGAAAATGCTGGACTTAGCTCTGAAATTTTCTATGCTACTGGTGGCACAACTTTAGAGTATTCCGTAAATAATGCTACTTCCTTTATGAGTCAATTGATAGACAAATATTCAACTTGGCTCTCAATGTTATGTTATAGTCAATTCAACTATGGTAAGATTATTCCAATAGTAACCATTCTGCCAATCACTTGGTACAATCAATCAAAAATGGCTGATATGTATATTAAGAACTCTTAGTATGGCTTCTCTTGGATTCTTCCATATGTTGCTAGTGGTAAAAAGCAATCGACACTTCTTGACAATGCTTATATTGAGCAAGAAGTTTTGAATCTTTCTGAGGTTATGCGCCCATTGAGTTCTTCTTTCACTTAGACAGACGAAGGAAATGATAATGGCAATAAGACTTCTACTCAGAAGAAGCCTGCTGGTACACCAGGGCGCCCTGAAAAGCCAATGGAAGAAAAGAGCGATAAGACAATAGCAAACATAAATGCTCAATAGTAATAGGCGAGGAAGTCCTTATGGAAAAGAAAATCCCTACTACATTCGTTGGTGAGATTGCCGAGGGACTTACACAAGTTTCTCCCGAAATATCTAAAGCACGATTAAGAATTTTCTATAAAGGATTTAATCGTAACTAGGGATATATTACTGACGAATTTGCTGAAAAGTTATTGAGTTCTCTACCTTACACCCCCGTAGTTGGCATATTCAATGATTTGGTCAAAGATTTTGGCGGCCACAATCATCAAGACCGAAATGTTGCTAAAATATATGGTGTGGTGCCGCAAGACCCGCACTTTGCTTGGGAAGACCATTTAGATTCGGATGGTGTAATGAGGACTTATGCTTGCACGGATGTGTATTTGTTTACGGGGCGTTATGATGCCGCAAAATTGATTCCTGGTAAACAGCAATCAATGGAGTTAGATACAAAGACAATTCGTGGCGATTGGCAAGTTATAAATGAATACGGTCAAGAGGGTTTTGTTTATACTGATGCGCAATTCATTGGTTTAAGCGTGGTTGGAGATGACAAAACTCCTTGTTTTGAAGGTTCCGCATTCTATGAACTTGTTAGTCAATTTAATGATTTTATGGCCGCTAAAACTTCAAATGGAGGAAATGATATGGCATTAGAAATTACTAAGCCTGTCGCTGGTTCTGATCAAGTAGAATCAGAGATTGATGCAGCTGCTTCTGCAACTCCTACAGAATCATCTGAACCATCTACTGAGCAAACCGAAGACACAACAGATTCTACTCCTTCTAATGAATCTGCGGCCGAGACAGCTGACGAAACTCCTGATGGAGACTCTGCTACTGACGATAAGAAAGATGAAGAGCCTACCGATGACAAAAAGGATGAAGAAAAGCCGGCTGACTCTACTTCTGACGAAAAGCCAGAAGATAAGAAAGAGGAAGAAAAGCCCGCTGATTCTGAATCTAATCCTGATGAGGATAAGAAAGAAGAGGACAAGCCCACTGATTCTGCTTGCGAAGATAAGAAAGCAGATGCTGAAGCTCAAGAGGAAGAGAAAAAAGAAGAGGACAAACCTGTCGATTCTGAATTAACTCCTTCAAATTTTGAAAATCTCAATAACAAAATTTTAGAGCTAAATCAGCAATTAGCTACTTATGAAGCAGAAGCAAATAAATTTAAAGATTTGTATACTGCTCTCAAAGCAGATTACGATGTTTTAGTTGCAGAGAAGAACAAAGAGTTAGCCGCGCAGAAAGACGCGAAACTCCAAGAGTACACTAGTTACATTAGTGATGCTGTAAAGCAAGATTTTGAGTCTCGCTTGGATTCTTACTCTACTGTTGATGATTTAGAGAAAGACCTTCTTTTTGCGGCTAAGCCTTCTTTATTTGCTAAGCACGATGATTTCGCTCCTACTTCAACTTATGAAGCTGATGAAGATGAAATCACTGCACTCATTAAAAAGAGTATGAAACATTAATTTTACCGGAGGTAAAAGCTATGGCTATTCAAAGACTAGCCCATATTGGATACGGCGTTATCGAGCGTAACCGTGTTAATGCCGAGAATATGGAATCTGCTTGCGAGTTGGATGCTACTAAGTTCCCCGATGGTGCAGAGGTTGGCCGTATTGTTGGCGTCCGTAAGGATTTGGGCAAGGTTGTTCTTGCTACCGACCCTCTCGCAGTTAAGGGTGTTCTTAACAACTCTGAGAAGATTTATGACCAATTCCATCAGGGATTGAATCAATACAAGGTTAAGGGTGGCAAGATGGCTGCTGTTCTTTTGGTTGAGCAGGGCAATACTTTCACCACTAACACTATTTGCTACGACACTGAAGAGTTTGCAAATGACGAAGCAGTAAAGAAAGCATTTAAGGATTTGGCTATAACTCCTCTTGCTTGCATTCCTTCTACTGTTGTCGGTTTTGAGGGTATTCTTCAGTTGACTACGAAAACTGAGGGCGCTCCTTTTACCGCTGTTGAGTATAAGGTTATGCCTGATATGTTTAACTATGGCGTTAAAGTTATGAAAAACGCCGTAGCAATGTGATTTCAAGGGGAGGTATTAAACAATGGCTTTTAATAAGAAAAATGCTTTAACCCTTGGTATTAAGGCTGCTTTACGTCAAGGTTATACTGATGGCACTTCTAACTTCTCTTGCGAGAATGTTAATGATGCTTTCCGCGACCAAGTTAAAGAGTTGGTTGGCGATTATTCTTTGTTCCGCCGCAATAAGCTCGATTTTTATGAGTTAATTGAGGAAATTTACGCAGAGGTTCTTCCTCAAAAGGTTCTTCAGAACTACGGCGTTCTTGCTGAGGTTCAGACTGTTGGACATGGTCAGAAGATTACTTTTAAGAAGAAGTTGGGCCGCGCACGTGGCAAGTCTTTCGTAACTCGCGTTGGCTTGGGCGGCGTATTTGAGACTTTCCGTTTGGATAGCACTGAATTCACTATTGAGACTGAGGCTATTGGCGGAGCTACTGCTATTGACTTTGAGCGCTTCTTGGCTGGTCAAGAGGATCTTGCTGAGCAGGTTGATATTTTGATGGAAGGTATGGACGAGGAAATCTACGTCATGCTTGCTAAGGCCATCAACAACTCTGCTAAGTCCGTTGGCGTTCAGTCTACTGATGGCTCTACTTTTGCTAAGTATGATGCTAAGGGCGAGTTGGTTCCTAATCGTGACATGACTAACGGTAATAAGACCTTTGTCGAGGCTTCTAAGTTCGACCAGGTTAGCTTTGATCAATTGATCAATACCGTTCGTTACTATGGCAATCCTATCATCGTTTGCACTCACGAGTTTGCTGACAAGATTCCTTGCAACTATCTTGCAGTAAGCGATACCGCTACTGGTGCAAAGGGACTTCGTATCAGCGAGCAAGATGTTGCTGATATGCGCACTTATGGCGTATTGAAGATGTATAAGGGATGCCCAATTGTTGTTCTTCCTCAGAGCTTCGAGGATGAGACCAACCAACGTGTCGTTATGAATCCTGCTTATTGCTATATTATTCCTGGTGATGGCAATAAGTTGGCTCGTATCGTCTTTGAGGGTGGCCCTGTTGCTAATACTTACGAGCAAAAAGATCGTTCTATGGAGTTCTCAATGTACCAGAAAGTTGGCATTGCTATTCTCCATTATAATAACTGGGGCTTGTATCACGACTCTGAATTGGACACCGATTCTGTGGTTTGATAACTAATAGAGGGGTGAGATAAGATTCTCACCCCTTATTATTTTATTGAGTAAGGAGTAATTTTATTATGGATAACAAGAAAGTTTATATTAAGAATATCAGCAATCATACTATTATTGTTGTTGAGCCTTCTATCAGATTGCGCACTCAGCTTCGCCCTATGGCTCATTTCCCTGTTAAAGCAGAGGACTTTGATATTCTTGCTAATGATGATGGTTTTATTCATCTCGTTCGCGCGAAGAAGTTACAGGTTGAAGACGTTGAAGCTGGACTTGAAACTGGTCTAATTGATCAAGAGGAAGTTAAGCAGGACAAAGACGGTAATCTTGTTCAAGAGCATACCGAAGATTACATTGCAATTCGTAAGTTGCTCGAAAAGGGTACTGACCTTGAAGTCAAAGAATTGCTTAATGCTTCTTCAAAAGAGCGTAAAGAAATGATTGCTCAAATTGCAATGGACTGCAAAGATATTTCTTATAACAAGACCAAGTTAGTTTCCAATGCAAGCGGCATTGATATTGAAAAGGCAAGATCTTTGGAGAGATAATCTATGACAGACTACGAGGATGTTTTTCAAGCATTTACAGCCAAAATTACTGATCGTGATCGTGCGGTTATGGATGATGATGTAAATGAACAGGATATGATTGATTTATTAAATGCGGCTATTCCCAAGTTTAGACTTCCTCATGTTAGTCTATCTAAAGACGATGACACAGAGACTTTTGATGCCGACTTGGGACAAGATGAAATTCAAATTCTTGCTAACTTGATGAAGCGTGAATGGTATTAGCGCTTCATCTATGATACAGATGTCATTGAGCAAAAGTACGCAGAAAATGATTTTGAATTTCACTCTCAAGCCAATCACCTAAAAGCACAAGTTAGTGGAATGACTGAGCTTTTAGATAAAGAAATCAAAAAAATGATTAGCGATTACAGCCGCACTCCTAATCATAAAGTTTTTGATTATTCACGACTTGCGGGGAAATAAAATGAATAGATAGAGTAAAAGGACTGCTGAGTATAGAGAGTATTTAAAAGGCAAGTATTACGGAATGCTCCGTGATTACGAAAAAGGCTGGGATTATGAGAAGTTACTCAATCAACTCGAAACCGAGATTCTCGGTACTTTTGATGAATTTGATGGAGAACTTTTAAACAGTCTTTATTCTAAAACTTGTTCATTAAGATTTTTGAAATATAAGTATTTTCGTGAAAACGTAATGCTCTGTATGAAGCTAGTGGATAAGATTTTTATATAATGCCTTATCTTGATCAGTATAAGGCAAGGGTTTTAGCTTTTGGTCAAACTGATTAGGAAGTAATTGAGAATAAGTCTGCAAGAGATTTTGAAGCGCTAAAGAAAAAGAGTCCAGATAGGTGCGAATTTACTTATAAAGGTAAAACCTATATAGGAGTTCTTTCCTCTGGAGCGCGAAGCGCGGCGCAGACCGAAAGTAAAATTATTTTTTATTTGAGGGCGGCTAAAGATATTCCCTTGCCAGAAGGTGCCGTTATTACAACTCACGATAGAGGATTCGATAAGACTCGTTATTGGATCGTGATGAATCAAGAGGTTCATCCTTATTATGGGTATTTCAAGTATAAGATGCTTGAATTAGACTACATATTAAAATATATAGGTACAGATGGCAAGGAACATTCAATTCCTTGCTATATCAACGGCACTGGCACATTTGATATAAAAGAATATTTTAAATTTTCTAATAAGAATTTAGTCCAAAAACCAAATCGCGCACTTAATACAATTTGGGCGACAACAGACGATATTGATACTAATTGTCGTTTCATTATTGGTAAAGAAACTTGGCGATATGTAGATGATGATAGAATTAGTATTCCTGGTATTTCTTATGCTACTTTAAATCAAGTTGGAATTGATGAAAGTCAAGATTCTGTTAAAGAGCAAGTTGCGGGGACCGCTCGTTTGGATTCAATTTCTATCATTACTAATTATGGCGCTGGACTAGATGGAGAAGAAATCTCTATTAATGACGAGTTCGAGGATTTGGCTTTCTATCTTATCAAAGATGGTTAGATCGTAAAATCTAGCTTCTCTTATGAGATTAGTGATGGTTTTGCTAATTATAATGAAGATATGAACAAATTTGAATTACTAGGCAATGATGGCAGTATTACTGTAACAGATAATATTACTGGTTACTCTTAGAAATTTGATTTTGTTATTGACTAGATTAGAGAGTATTTCTATATCATTGGTAATAATGTTATTGATGTTTTTGGGACTAATTATTATACCATTAATAGTGATTACACTAATATAACTTTTGAATTTGATAAAGATAAAGTTGCAGTTGTAAAAACTAAAGATGGTAAAATTAAAGTGGTCGCGCGAAGTAATCTTGGAGACACTCAAATTAAATTTAAGTCAGGAGATAAGGAAATTGGTACTCTTGATTTGAAGATTAAAACCGCCTGGAGGAAATAATTATGTCTACATATTTATTTGAAGACCTTGGGCGTGCGCTCAACAAGATTGCACAAAAGTTAAGTAAAAACGAAGATTTGTGTCGTCTATTGACTGATATGAGCGAAACACCGCTCGATAAGAGTAAGGACTATGATATTACCAATTCTTTGCTTGAAAAAAACATTAGAATTAAACCTAAAGTTAATCCTAATGAATGTACCGAGGCTTTTGTTGTAGTGTCAATTCCAAATTTTGAGCCAGGCGATAATGTTGATTTTAATGACGCAACAGTTGCTATTGATGTTATTTGTCCAATAGATAAATGGTTAATAGATGATATTTGCCCGCGCCCATATAAAATAATGAGTCAAATTTATGAGGAGCTTCAAGGTTCAAGAGTTACTGGTATTGGTACTTTATAGTTTATCGGAGAGTAGCAAAGCGTAGTTTATGAAGATGTTACAGATAACCAAATGGTCTTTATGGTGACAGCTAATGGCTAATTATTCTAAATCAGATTTGCTCTCTAAAGCTCCTCTCGATTTTCATGGATTAACCATTTATAAACCTACTCTTGATGAAATCCAATAGATAGGATTCGATAATTATAATCGTTACACAGCGCGCATAACACTTTCGATTTTAGATATAGCTAAATTCCTAGAGGAATAGAGAATAGGTGGAGATGTTCCCTCTCCACTTCATTTTACTATTGACACTTGTAACGGGAATCCAATTGCTTTTTTGGAGTTACAAATTGCTTTTTTTACTTATTTAAGGAAGCCGATAGAAATATCGGGAGACACTATTGTTATAATTGATGAATAGCCCGATAAGAATTTTGTTCTTGACGAATCAAATTTCAATGAGTTTCAAGAAGTAATTTTAATGATTAATAAAATGTATGATGTTGAGGAAGAGCGAGAAATTATTTCGCCCAATGAAAAACTCAAGCAGAAGTTTATTAAAGCAAGATTAAAATTACGCGAAGCGAAGAAAAGAGAGCGAGAAAAAAATTCTCAAAAAGGGGACGGAATTACTTTGCCAGACATTATTTCATCCCTTTGTGCTTATGGCATTGGTTATACGATGCTTAATGTCTGGGATTTAACAATTTATTAGCTTTACGATTAGTTTGAAAAAGTAACTGGTAAAGATAGGTATGATAAAGATTATGCTGCAATCTTAGCAGGTGCTGACGCTAAAAAGATAAAGTTAAAGAATTGGATGACTAATCCTTAAAGGAGGAAATTAAATGGCTAGTATTCTTGATATGTACGGTATTAAGGAAGTTGCTGACGTAACATTTTACCGTATTGATGGAAACAACAAGTACACCCCAGTCCTTTATCTTGATACTTTGAAAGTATCTACTATTGAAGAGACTGCTTCTAGTACTGATGCTACTGGTGGTAAAGGTAACGCTAAATTGATTACCTGGGACTATGGCAAGGAAATCACCATTACTCTTGAAGACGCTTTGTTCTCTATGGAGTCTATGGCTCTTATGCATGGTGCTGCTTCTTTACCTGGCGTCGATAAGAAAGGTGAAGTTACTGGCTTAAAGGATGGCGAGAAGTTTATGCTTCGTACCGCTCGTTGCTTGGGTACTGGTACTGATGGTACTGATCTTGCAACTCGTGTAGCTTTACCTACTGGTATTGATGAAAAAGTTAACGTTACCTATTATGGTCCTCAAGGTGAGAAAATTACCACTGGCGCTTTTAAAGAAGGCGAATGGTATATTGCTCAATGGAAGGTAAAGGCTGGAGATAACGTAAAGACTATCGAGATTAGTGCTTCTAACTTCCCTGGCACTTATCGTATTGTTGGTACTACTTACGCTCGTGATTATTCAACCGGTACCGATAAGTTCTTTGAGTTTGAAGTTCCGATGGCTAAGATGGACCCTGCTCAGACAATCACCATGCAAGCCGAAGGCGATCCTTCTACTTTCTCTATGACTATGAAAGTTCTTCGTCCTTCTGATGGCGTTATGATGCGTTTGACTGCTTATCCTGATGTTGATGTTAGCGCAGCAGGCGAGCTTGCTACCGATGAAGTTTGATTAATATTTAATCATTCAAGCCTATTCCGAGCCGGGATAGGCTTTTTCTTTTAGGAGTAAGGAGTAATAATTATGGATAATAATTATGGAATAAAAGATTTGTATAAAGGCTATTTGTTGGCAGGGACAAAAACTACCGTCAATGGGCAAGCATATGAAGAGAATGAGATTATCCTTGAATTTGATGACATTCAGCAGATAGCTTTTGGAGAAGATATTTAGTCTATTTCTGCGCGCGGTGGTTATTAGAATCCAGTCTTAATTAACTGGGAAACTGCGCGTAATATGTATGGCGCAATTAATATGGGACGTGTTTCTCCAAATGGTTTCGCAATGATTGCACGTTCAAATATTAATTCGGTAGAGGAAGGCACTAAATCTCTCCCCTATTCCCAAGAAGTATATATTGATTCTGATGGGGTTTTTACTTTTGATCATTCACCCAATACATCTTATCCGCTCAAGGTATGGGCGCTCTCAAAAGGTAAAAAGACGAGAGAAATTGTAGACTATATAATGTAGGATGATACTCTAATTTTAGAAGATACAGATATAGACGTACTTGTTACCTATTGGTATGATGTAGATATTGATTATTAGACAGTGAATGTAGGTGCCAAGGACTTTAATGGGTATCTCAAGTTTGTCGGTAAGTTTTATTATACCGATGAAAATACGAGTAATCGTAAAACAGGGATTATTGAAATTCCTAAATTATTGATTCAAAGTAATTTTAATTTGAATTTTGGAAGGAATACCAGCCCATTAATATCAGTTCTACAATTCGCGGTTATTCCTGATGGCTCTCGTTACAAGAGAAAGTCCATTTAGGTAACTTATCTTGACGATGATATAGATGCGGATATATGATATTAAAGACTGGTAAATATTTACCAGTCTTTTTTATTTGAGGTGAAATTATGGCATCAAAGGGAACAATAGCATTATAGCTTCAAATTAATACTATTTTTAAAGATACTAAAAGTGCTGTTGCAGAATTAAACAAAAGCCTTTAGAATATAAAAATTGATAAATCAATTACTAACGATTTTGGCTCAAATTTAATTAAGTCTATAAAAGAAAAAGGACAAGAAATTCAGGACGTTATGCAAAAAATTAACGGAACTGAATATACTGGTGTAAACGACAAATATTTTAATGACTTATTTAAATCTTTGTCAAGCAAAATTGAGGAATTAAAATAGCTCCAAGATAATCTTAAATAGTTACAAATATCTAATAAATCACAAGATCCATCTCAAGATTTAGCTACAGCTAAAAATGAGTTAGTTTCTTACTAGACTGAATTATAGAAAGTTACAAAAACTGTCGATACTCTCGAAGAAAGATTATCTCAACTTGATCCACTTGATTAGGCTTAGGCGTATCAAAATGTTTCAAGTGCTTTACAAAAATTTAAGGCTTAGTAGGACGCTATAGCTACGCAAGTCGTAGATCAAAAGAAAAAAATTGCTGATTTAACAACAGCTTGTGACGAATATGCGAAAAAAGAAAAAGAAGTAGCTTAGGCACAAACTGACGTCCAAGAAGCTCAGAAAGACATAAATAAAGTTTTAGAAGAAGCTGATCGCTTACAAACGGCCGGACTTGATTCTATGACTGGAATTAAAAAAGCAACTACTGAGCATACTAAAGAAATTAATGAACAAGCCGCAGCATTAAAAGCAAAAGAAAAAACAGAAAAAGAAGCTAATCAAGCAACTGAAGAATATCGTCAAGCATAGATTAAAATTACTGAAGCTGAAAAACAAGCAACTGAAGCAACTAAAGAAAGAATTTCTGCTTTAGAACAAGATACAACAAAAACTTTAATTGAATATCAGAGCGCAGCAAATTAGGGTGCTAAATCTACTAATGATTTAAGCGCAGCATTAGAATCTTCTATTGTTAAATGGGGTTCTTTTACAGCTATTGTCCGTGCTGCAATTAATGCTGTACAAGACATAGTTTCAACTTATCAAGAATTAGACGATAACCTAAGTGCGATTTCTGCTGTTAGTGGAATTACAACAGAATCACTTTGGGGCAATATGCCACAAATGATTGATAATGCTAATTCATTAGCGTTGTCTGTTGATGATTTAACTAACGGTATGTTATTGTTCTATCAGCAAGGTTTAAGTACAGAAGAAACTGAAATCCGTCTTAATGCCGCAGGTAAGATGGCCGCAATTTCTTAGCAAGATCTTTCAACTGCCGTTGACCAATTAACTTCTACCATGAACGCTTTTGGTATGAGTGGAGACGATGCTGCGAATGTTGTTGACGTTTTCGCAAATATGGCTGGTAAAACTGCTACTGACGTAGAAGAACTTGCAACAGCTATGGCTCGTACTGCTTCTATTGCTAAGAACGCGGGGATGACTTTTGAGCAAACTACTGCTTTCATTGCTACAATGGAAGAAACTACTCGTTTGAGTGCTGAGACAATCGGTAACTCTATGAAGAGTATCATTGCCCGTTTCCAAAAATTAAAAGCAGATCCAGAATCTTTGCTTGAAGATGGTGTTAATGCCAACGACGTCGAAAAAGCATTAAAGAAAGCGAATGTTGCACTTCGTGATACTGAAGGTAATTTCCGTAATATTGGTGATGTTATTATGGAATTATCTGCTAAGTGGGATACATTAGATACTAACACTTAGAAATACATTGCAACTATGGCGGCTGGCACTCAATAGTCTTCAAACTTTATCGCATTAGTTGGTAACAATCAATCAAATATTGATAACCTTGCTTATGCTATGGACGCTGCTGGTGCAGCAGAACAGCAATTCTCAGCAGTTAGTGATAATTTAAGTTCTGCTTTAAAACGTTTAGATAATAATTTTACAGCATTAAAAACCTCTTTCTTCAATAGCTCAAGTAGCTTAACTTCTTTTGTAAATTTATTAGCCAGTGCAGTAGATGCTTTAGCTAAGATTCCTGGTCCTATTAAAGAGATTTCTCTTGTTATGACAGCATTAACTCTTATTATGACCAAACATAATTTATAGGTTCAAAAGAGAATTCAAAGTGCTTATCAAGAAGTCGCAGTTGATGCTCAATCTTACGCTTAGAAAATTGCTGATGCTCAAGGTAATCAAGCGGAAATTACCGCAATTTTAGAGAATGTAGACGCGCATGCAAGATTAATTGCAGCAAAGAAAGGTTTAAATCAAGCAGAAACAGAAGAATTAGTGACTAAAGCAAAATCCGCAGTTGCTAATGCAGCGGAAGCCAAAGAATTAGATGTAATAACTAAAGAATTAAACAAAGGTTCTGTTTCTTTGGCGAATTTTGGTTCTCAAGGAGTAGGAATTGTTTCTGCTTTAAAAGCTTCTTTTACTTCTTTATTCTCATTTATTTCTACCTCAATTGCAGAAATTGGCGCACTAGCAATGGCGAATCCTGTCCTTGCGACTATTGGCGTTGCTCTTGCGGCTGTTACAGCAGGTGTAGCAATTTATACTACCGCAATAAATGAAGAAAGTAAAGCCATTCAAGAGAATATTGATAAATTAAAAGAAGAACAAGAAACCCTAAGTACGGAACAGCAAAAGCATGAAGAAAATGCTTAGACTTTATCTGATTATGCTGACAAGTTAAAAGAAGCATATAAACAAGGTCAAGATTTAACTGATATTAAAAAAGAGCTTGCTGAAAAATTTAGTGATGAACAAGATATTGTAAATGCTACACAAGGTAGTTATGAAGATTTAGCAAATACTTTAGATGACGTAATTAAAAGAGAAGAAGAATTAGCTAAACAAAAGAAATATGAAAGTGCTGTTACCGGAGAACAAGAACGCGCAGCTGAAACTGACAAATTTGAGACTGCTTGGAATTAGAAAAATCCATTTGCAGAATCTAAGAGAACTTCTTCAAGAACTTATGTTGATAGAGATTCTGGAAAAGAATTAACTGAAGAAGAAGCTCACGCGCAGCATAATAAAGTCAATAGTAAAGTTTCTTGGGATGCTTATAAAGCAGCTAATTTTGACGAAAAAATAACTTATACACTTACTAACGCCAAAGGCAAAAAATTTTGGTCTGGCACAGAAGAAGAGTATAAAGAAAAAATTAAAGAACTTGCTTAGAATTTTTATTCTGCTGATGACGCTTTTAATATGCTCGCTCAGTCTGGTGAAGCAAGCGGCGATGCGGTTGCAGATACCCAAAAGTCAAAAATCCTATCTTTAATTTCTCAATTTGGAGATAGTCCTTTTGGAGAAGATGGAAAAGTAACTGATGTTGCAAAAGAATAGGCTCAAGCCATTCAAGACACTTTCGCACAAGCAAAAGAAGAATTAGGGGTAAGTTTTGATGATTTTTATAATTTCTTACTCGGAAATTATTCTTCTCTTTCGGATAAAGCTTATCAAGATATTTCCAATTTTGTTGTTAATTTAAATGCAAAGAACCAGCAGGCATTAGAAGATGGATTAGACCCTTCCGTTGGAGATTAGATTATTTCTAATGCCGCAGACAATTATGAATAGCATTTCCAAGATGCATTTTCTCATCTTGCTGATTATGACATAATTAGTGAAGATGATGCTCGTAATTTATCTGAAAAGAACCTTAATCTGCTAGTTGAGGCTTTTGATGCTGGCGGAAAAGATGCTGCAAAAACGCTTCTTGATTTAATTCAAGGTAATCTTGACGATGCTCTTAAAAATATAAAAATTGAGCCAGATGATTTAGAAGGTGTTATTGGATAGCTTGAAACAGCAATCGGCGATTCTATTGAAAATCTGGATACATCTGATCTTTCTAATACCTTATCTTAGTTATTCTCTGCTTTTGACAACGGAGATATTAATACTTCTCAATTTATTTTAGCTTTACAAGCTATTGCTTCTACTAGCGACGAAGCTAATGCAGCTCTATCTCCTTTAATTAGTTCCTTACAATCTCTTAGCGCAGCTTCTCAAGATTCTTTTACTTCTATGGAATCTGTGAGTCAAACTTGGTCTGATTTTGGTACTAATTTAAGTTATATTCAATAGCTAGCAAGTGACACTGGTATTTCACTTGATGAATTAAAATCAGTTGCTGAAGCGTTAGGAATGAGTGTTGACGAGATGATTGCTTCTGGCAATTTGACTCAAATAGGCGAATAGTTCTTTGCTAATGCTGAAGATGCTGAGACTTGGGCTAATTCTTTAATGGGATTAACTGATTCTTAGTTAGCTCAAGCTCAAGCTGAACAAGAAGCTGTCGCGGCAAATGCTTAGGCCGCTGCTACTGAATTAGCTAGCCGAGCAGCTGATTTAGAAGCGAAAGCTGCGGATATTGAAGCCACTGGGGCAGAAATTAACGCTAATAACGAATTAATAGATTCTCAAGGCAATGTAATTTTAAGTGCTGATGAATTGGCAGATGCTCAAAAGCAAGTTAATGAACAATTTGAAGCTACCACTCCCGCAGTTAAAAAACACAATGTGGCAAATAATAAAACAGCTAGTACCTACTCTGAACTAGCTGCTGAAGTTCGAGCTTATGCTTCTAGTTTAAAAAGTCAATCAGCGGAACAAAAATCTGCTGCAGATGCAGCGACGGCAAAAGCTAGTTATATAGCTAATCTAAGAACTCAATTACAATCTGCTAAAAAAGATTGGCAAAATTACGGTAAAGCTGCGGGTTCTGGTTCTAAAGGGGGTGGCGGTAGCGGAGGAAGTGGCTCAGCGGCAGATAATGTTAATGAAGCTACTGAAGCACTTGAAAAATAGAAAAAAGCTCTTCAAGAACAAGAAAAGGCTCTCGAAAAATCTAAGCAAGCTCTTGAGGATCAAAAGAAAGCGCTTGAGGATCAAAAGAAAGCTCTTGAAGAAACCAATAAACAACTTCAAGAAAACTATAAACTTTATGTCGAGTTAATCAAGTCTCGTCTCAATAACGAGATTGACCGTTAGACTACTCGCATCGAAGCTTTCTATGACGCAATTAAGGACACTATTCAATCCGAGATTGACTCTTTCAACGACCAACTTGATGCCCTTAAAAAGCAGGCTGACGAACTTAAATCCAAAGCAGATGAGCTTCAAGATGCAGCGGAACAGCAAGAGGATTCTCTCAACAAACTCTATGACGCTGCTCAGGCCTACTATGATGCTGCTCAAGATGGTCTTGATAATCAAATCGACTCTTATGATAAGGTAATTGACCGCAACAAAGAGCACATCGACCTCCTTAATGAGCAAAAAGACGCTATTCAAGACCAAATTGATGCACTTGATACTGCGGCTGATAGTGAGTCAAAACTTCTTGCTCTTGAAAAAGCTCGTGATGCTTTAGCCAATGCTCGTAACCAAAAAACCCGTATGGTTCTTACCAACGGTGGCGGTTGGCGTTTACGTACCGATAAGTCCGAGATTTCTAATGCTCAGTCTAATCTCGCATCAGCACAGCGTGATTATCAGAAAGAGATTCTTGAACGTCAACAAAAGAAAATCGAGGAACAGACTGACGAAATCGAGAAACAAAATGACAATCTCGAAAATATTAAGTCTGATCTCGAAGATCAAAAAGACGCTCTTGATGACATTAAAGATCAATGGGATAAAGCTCAAGATGCTCTTGGCAAGACTACATCTGAACTTGAAGAATAGACTAATTTAATTCGTCAATTCCAATATGGAAACGATGCAAGTCGTCAAGACCAACTTTCAAACTTTTCTGGACAAGTTTCAAATAATAATCAATAGCAACAAGCTGCGTCTGATGCAACTAATCGCGCAAATGAAGCATCTAATAAATATGATCAATAGAGTAATGAAGATGTCCAAGGTTCTATTGCGGAAGCTATTAAGAAACTTGAAGAATAGCAAAATCAAGCTGATGAAGCCTTAAAAAAATATTTTGAGAATCAACTTTCAAATAATGCTGAAACTGCTCAAATTCAGCAAGAAATGAAAGATTTGATTAATCAAATGGTTAATGGCTAGATTGGTCAATTAGAGAACTTTGCATAGTTCTATGAAACAATTAATGGCGCGCTTGAACAAGCTAACACCAATGCAAGCCAAACAGCAGATTATATTAATAATATAAATGCTGCGATTGATCGCTATGATGAATGGTCTAATCGTTTAGATATGACTACTGATGAAATTAATCAGCGTCAAGCGATAATGAATGAAATCAATAATGCTACTCTTGGCTCTTTGCTAGAAGGTGGTTCTACTTTTGGACAACTTCAAGAGCAATATGAGCAAATTGTTAGAAATAATGACGAAGCTAAAAGAATTCAAGGTTAGATTGATGGACTTGATGAGCAAGCTAATGTTATTCAAACATAGATTAATGCATTAAAAGAACAAGAAAATAAAATCTCTGAGCAAGAAAAAGAGTTAAGTAACGCTAATAGCAATAAAACTGCTAATGCTGCAAAAGCTGCTGGCAATACTGCTGCTTCTGGCGCAAAAACGGCTGGCTCTGGCATTCAAACTAACGCAGATAAAAATGCCGGTAGAATTGTTAATGCCATTAATAGCAAAGATATTTCTGTTACAATTTAGGAAACATCTAAGGGTTCTGGTGGCGGTTCTGGAAAGTATCTAATGGCCAGGTATAATACTGGTGGCATGTTAGGGTTTTCTCATGGAGGAGTTGATGATGTTACAACTGTTGCGGCTGTGCATGGTTCTAAAAATCGTCCCGAACTCGTCCTCAACAATTCTCAATCAGCTGCTTTGTTCAAATACATAGACAGTATGACAAGGATTCCTACTTTATCTTCAG